>Ga0160182_121930_pt1 | contig 54801 bp, 57 predicted proteins | sample met14sa_FD_108561 | JGI IMG/M metagenome (GOLD analysis project Ga0160182, IMG submission 108561) | Synthetic bacterial communities of pure cultures from sediment of Lake Washington, USA, under high oxygen condition - MT... | ecosystem: Engineered > Modeled > Simulated communities (microbial... >... | reverse complement strand
GGGGATTTCGAAATCCAAGCTCCGATACGGCATCCAGCGACCCAAACCTGAGGTGCCCCTCAGGTGTGTTTTCACGAATTACTATCCTTTGAAAAGCACGCTTGGATAATACAAGCTCCGATTAGCGCAGCGTAATCGGAGGAACGACGTCAAACATGCGTCCGATTACGCTATCGCTAAGCGGGCCTAAGGCCTTTTTTGTCTAAGGGGGTTTGCTTAGCGGTTTTTAGGCCAGCTATTCGGATTTCTAGCATCATGCACTACAGCCAACACATGTACTAAATCGCCGCGCACTACATAAAACACGCCGAATGGAAAACGCGGGAGTAATGCGCCGAACGTTTGGAATTACCTCGGCATAGAGCAACGGTGCTTGTTCCAGCCTTTTTAGCTGCAGCTCTAAAGCGGCAATAAATTCATCTCCGAGACCGGAGCTTTGCGACTCGTACCATTCTTGGGCTTCGCCCGTTTCACGTAAAGCGCGTGCGGAAAATTTCAGGCGGTACGCCATGAGCCATCTTTAAGGCACGATTTTACTTGATCCCAGGAATAGCCGGACTCCGGATTCCGCTCAAACTCAATCATGCGCCGTTCCAGTTCGGCTTTAAGCGCCGGCGATACTTCCACAGCTTCAGGTACTGCGGCGACGCTGTCCCAAATAAGCTCAACGAGCTGAATGCGTTCCTGCAACGGAAGTTCCAGAATATCGGTAATCGAGATATTGTTCATGGCGGACAATGTATCCATTTTTGGTAAAAATCAAAAGCGACACTTATAAACGGCCCGACGATTTAAGTTTTTGCACGACTAACTCATCAACTTGATTATTCGGTGTGGCCGGAGATAAGCCCGCGTAGCTCCGATTAGCGAAGCGGAAGCGGGTTGGCTTGAGCGAAATGTGGGCATCACTGCGTTTCACTTATCAACTGCCCATGCTCATCAAAGCGGCGCTCGATGCGCTTCATACCCTGTACATCGTAACGCTCCTCAATGCGAGGTTGCCCGTTCGGATAGTAGTAAATCTTTCCGGCAAGCAACTGGCCGTCGTACATCTCAGCGTAAGTAGCAACCGCTTGCTCGTTGTGATGAAGGATGCCAATCAGAGCACCGTCCGGTCCATAGCGATTTATGCTCTTGATCGCTCCGGAATCATAGAATTCCTTAACGATTTTCTGTCCCCCAACAGCACTGAGCGTCTCTGGCTCTTTAGCGAATAAGACCGTAACGGTGGCAAGCAAAAGTACGGCAACAAGATTGATGTGCGTCATGTTCATTTGTTTGTTGCTCAACATAATATATACGACATTTTTTGCCTTATAATCCCAGCCATCTGTCGTATAACTCCTTATTCCTGAGTTTAAATAATTGATAAAACTGCGCTTTATTAAACAAAGAACCAGCCCTGGCCGGAAAATACGACAAATGTCCAAGGCTTATGAGCCACTTTTATTCAAGCCCCAGACTATCGAGTTCGCGGAAATAAACATTTTGGTTCCGTATTTCTTGCAAAGATACCCCAAGACCCAAACTAATCAAAGAACATTCCAACGCTCAACCTCTGTCAGTCTGTTTGCCTAGCGGCCCAAGCGCCTACAAACGATTTGGGTTAATCCTGTTCCGATCTCGACTTCCAGGCCGCTCGGGCCACTAGAATCGCCGCCGTTAGAAAACCGACCGTGGTCAGCGTAAAACTGATGCCAGCCTGAATCGGGAAGTGCGGTTCGACCGGTAAAGCGGAGGCCACCGGCTTGGCCGACAATCCCCTTAGTAAAAACGATAGCGGGTTGAAAAACGCCCCGAAGCAGCAGGCACTCACCACCCAGACCGGCGGCGTGACCGCATATTGCCGAAACAGCAAAAAGAAAATGAACAGAAATTGCGCCATCATCAGGTAATCGATGTGGGCGCGAATAATGTCGGCCCGTTCGACCAGGTGGCTGGCCAACGCGCCGTCGGGATAAAACAGCGTAAAGCCCAATACCCAGGCGATACTCAACGCTATCGCCAGACAGAATATCGCAAACACCAGCAAAAACACGTTTGCCAACGGTTCGGGTGGAAATTTTTGATTGCTCATGTGTATCCTCATTTTCAAGAGGCGCTTGGCCCCAGTTATCGAACGCCGCAAAGGGCAAACGCGCCGACCCCGTTGCCAAGCTCAAACGCTTTGACTAGACTGCCCGGCAAAAATGCCGGTTGGCCGAACGCAACGGGGAGCTTAAACAATGACCAATACACCACGCTTGTATGAACGTGCTACTGCCTCGGCGGTCCCTTTCGATGCGCTCTGGGACATCAGCGGCGGCCGCACGTTTTTTTGCGGTCCGCTGTATTACAACGCCAACCACCAACACGGCGCTCCGGTGTTTCTGGCCGGTCTGTATGGGAAGTTTCGTTTGAAAGTGGCGGGTAGCGATTGGCTGTCTTGCCGCACGGCGGTAATTCCGGCCGGCGTGTGGCACGAGCTGGATGTGGGCGGCGACCCGCTTGCGGTGTTTTACATCGAACCGACCATCGCCGGCGTCGAGGCGCTGTTACCTTTAATCCGCGATACCCGCTCAGTGAACGGTGCCTTGGTCGGTAACGGCGGCGAAATCGCCTTCATGCGCGATCTCTACGAAGATCGCTACAGCCCGAATTGGACCGCGCAGCCCCTGGCCGATTTGCTGGATTTTTCGAAACGCCGGTCTCAAGCCGACAGACTAGACCCACGCATCAGCCAAATCGTCGAATTTTTATTCGCGCAAGGCGACGACCTGACGTCGGTGATTACGCTGGCAGCGAATGTAGGACTATCCGCATCCCGGCTACAACATCTGTTCAGCCAGCAGATCGGCGTGCCGTTTCGCCGTTATCGCAGCTGGAACCGGATGCGGCAAGCGATAAAAGAAGTCATCAAGGGCCACAACTTCACGACTGCCGCGCACGCTACCGGGTTTTCCGATTCCGCCCATTTCAGCCATGAATTTCGCAAGACTTTCGGTGCCGCGCCCACAGTGGGTTTGCATAATCTGGCGCGGCTGCAACCCTAGCTTAAATCGACTCCCGCACCAAATCTGCCAAAATCCGCAAGCCTGATTCGGCATCCTCGCTACTGGAGTGGCTGAAATTCAACCGTAGCTGGCCGCAAGCGTCCACCGCCATCGGTAGGAAGGGTTCGCCGGGCATAAAAGCCACGCCGGCTTCGATAGCCTTAGGCAACAGCTGACGGGTATCGATGCGGCGATTCAGCGTCAGCCAAAAAAACAAACCACCGGGCGGGGTTTGCCAAACTGCCAAATCCACAAAATGCCGGCGCAGCGCAGCGTCGAATGCATCGCGGCGCTGGCGGTAATGGCCGGCCAAATCCGCCAATTGCCGGCTGCGGTCGGGATTGTTCAGTTGTTGTAGTACCAGCCATTGGCTAAGGCGATTGCTGTGCAAATCGGCCGCCTGCTTCAAGCGGGTCAAAAAAGGCATCAGTTCCGGCGACGCGACCAGGTAACCCAAGCGCAAGCCCGGCGCCAGGCTTTTGGAAAACGAGCCTTGATAAATCCATGGCGCTTGTTGCAACCTGGCACATACCGGCGTGCGTTCGCAATCGTCGTACACCAGATCACGGTAGGGATCGTCTTCGAATAGGGGAATATTGCCGGCATCGCAAGCGGCGGCCAGGGCACTGCGCTCCCCGGCATCCAGGCAGCGGCCGCTGGGATTCTGGAACGTGGGGATCGCATAGGCAAACGCTGGCTTTTCCCGCTGCCAGGTATCCAGATCGGGCGCCCCAGCATCGTAAGCCACGAAGCGGGCGCCGAAAAAGCGGAACACCTGCAAAGCCGCCAGATAAGTAGGCGCTTCCACGGCCACCGGCGTGCCGGGATCGATGAACAGTTTGGCGACCAGATCGATACCTTGCTGCGAACCGGACAGGATCAACACCTGTTCGGCCGAACATTTAACGCCCAGGCTTTGCATGTCGGCGGCGATACGCTCGCGCAACTCCGCTTCGCCTTCGCTGGCGCCGTATTGCAACATGTGCTGCGGCATGGCCTCTAGCGTGAATTGCGGGAAGCTGTCCAACGACGGTAATCCGCCGGCAAAGGAAATCATGCCGGGTCTGTCGACGACGGCCAGAATTTCGCGGATTGGTGACGGATGCAGGTCTTGGGTACGAGCGGAAAAGCGGATAGGGTGCTGCGGCGATAATGAGTTCATGGTGGGCATTGATAAATGTCAATAAAGTTGACCTATAGCCATGCTAACGGCTGCCTGCCTATAATGTCAACATGGTTGACCAAATAGCCGCTATCGATAATCCCCTGCTTGATGAAACGCCGAAGCCGGACAGGCGCGAAGCCGCGTTACGTCTGGCTATCGAACAATTTTACTTCGGCTATCGCGCCTTTACCGTACAGCCGGACCGCATCCTGGCCGAGCGCGGGCTTGGGCGGGTGCATCACCGGATCTTGTATTTCGTCGGCCGCAACCCGCGGATTTCCGTGAACGCGCTGCTGGGCATGCTAAGCGTCAGTAAACAAGCTCTGAACGCGCCATTGCGGCAGTTAATGGACATGCAGCTGGTCATGATAGACACGGCCGCGCATGACAAACGGGTACGCGAACTCAGCTTAACGCCGGACGGCGCGGAATTGGAAGCGCAACTGACCGGCACGCAAATGCAACAGCTGCAAACGGTATTCGCGCAAGTCGGCGCCGAAGCCGAAGCCGGCTGGCATGAAGTGATGCGTAGCTTGAGTGCACAGAGCTGAGCAGCCGTGCGCGAAAAAATCGACGCCATCTACCAAAGCGAATCCCGCCAGGTACTGGCCACCTTGATTCGGCTGCTCGGCGATTTCGATGTGGCCGAGGAAGCGCTGCACGATGCCTTTCGCGTTGCGCTCGAACAATGGCCGCGTGACGGCTTACCGGCCAATCCGCGCAGTTGGCTGGTGTCGGCCGGCCGCTTCAAGGCTATCGACGGCCTGCGCCGGCAAGCCCGCTTCGATGTGCTGGAGGATGCCGATACCTTGGCGGATCCAGCCAGCGAACCCGGCGACACGGATGACGAAGGCCTGGAAGACGACCGCCTGCGGCTGATCTTTACCTGTTGCCATCCAGCGCTATCCCCGGATGCCCAAGTCGCATTGACGCTACGCGAAGTTTGCGGCCTGGCCACCGAGGAAATCGCCCGCGCCTTCCTGACGCCGACACCGACGCTGGCCCAACGCATCGTCCGCGCCAAAACCAAGATCCGTGATGCCCTCATTCCCTATCAGGTACCGTCGCCTTCAGAACTCCCACAACGCCTCGATTCGGTGTTACGGGTAATTTATCTGGTGTTCAACGAAGGCTACTCCGCGTCGTCCGGCGACGCGCTAACCCGGCATGATTTGTCGGAAGAAGCGATACGCTTGGGACATTTGCTGGTCGAGTTACTGCCGGAGCCGGAAGCGCAAGGCTTATTGGCGTTGATGCTGCTGCACGAATCCCGCCGCGCCGCCAGAACCACAGCCGACGGTGAACTCATTTTGTTGGATGACCAAGACCGCAGCTTGTGGGATAAGGAACGCATCGTCGAGGGCTCTGCACTGGTACAGCGGGCCTTAGGGTCGCGGCGCTTCGGCCCTTATGCGTTGCAAGCCGCCATCGCTGGGCTGCACGCCAACGCCAGCCACGCCGCCGCCACAGACTGGCCGCAAATCGTCGCACTCTATGAAGTCTTATTGCGCATCGAAGCCTCGCCGGTAATCGAATTAAACCGGGCCGTCGCGGTAGCGATGCGCGATGGACCTTTAGCTGGACTGGAGTTGATCGATGCCATTTTACAAAACGGCGACCTTACCGATTATCACCTCGCGCATGCGGCACGAGCAGATTTGTTCCGGCGTCTGGGCAGAACCGACGAAGCGGTCGCAGCTTACGAACAAGCCCTGGCTTTGACGCGGCAGGAGCCGGAACGGCGCTTTTTGGCGCGCAGACTGCGCGAAATCCGCTTGGAGTGACGATATCAGTAAAAAATTGGCGATTGATTTTAAAGTGATATTTAATCATTTGCGTCGCGCACCAGACGCGCTTTTTGACACAACAAATGAAAAGTTTCGCGCCGCGCCATTCTGATAGAGCAAGTTCGGCCAAAGCCCCCTTACTTAAAAAGGTGCCATCCGCCATGAAATTGCGTCGATTGAAGTCGGGCCATTGTAGCCTCGATGCAGCGTTAGCGGAATCGAGGGCGTCGGCCTGCCGGCCATCAAACCCACATAGACAATTAAAAGAAGCTGGGCTTCGAAACCTCGATTCCATCGAGGCTACTTGCTAATTGCCCGTGGATCAAACAAGTAGAGCTCAGACAATCTCATTATGAAGAAATAATTACTATTTGTAATTCATGCGTTTAGGTTCAAAGTATTGCCTATAATGAGGCCTGCCAATCTCGCCGCGTTGGCACAGCGGCATCAATACAAAACGAATCGCAGCATTCGGTATCGACAAGTTGGTATAAATGCATTAATAATCGATTAGTTGGAAGAAAAAATAGACTTATGACCACCGCCAACATCAACACGACCATGCTGACCTGGGCGCGCGAACGCTCCGGCATCGCCGTGTCTGAATTTGCCCGGAAGTGCGGTGTCAGCCTAGACAAGCTCTGCGAATGGGAGTCCGGCCACCGCTCTTTGACCTTTAAGCAGGCTATGACCTACGCCGAAAAGGCACATATCCCATTCGGCTATTTGTTTCTTGCCCAGCCTCCAACCGACGAATTGCCTATTCCCGATTTAAGAACGATCGAAGGCCAAACCAACCGTAGACTCAGCGCGGAATTGCTTGATCTGATCAAGCTGATGCAACAGCGCCAGGAATGGTACAAAGACTATTTGCAACAGCATCTTGTCGGTCCAAATCCTATCGTTGGCCGCTTTGTCGTCAAAGATGGGGTAACCGCCATCGTGCGCGACATTCGCACCGCGCTCGGCGTCGGCAATCACCCGCAACGCGGCAGCTGGGAAGACTATTACCGCGATCTGGTCAACCGTATCGAGTCTGTAGGGGTGTTGGTGATGCGCCAAAGCGATGTGGGCCACTACACGCGACCATTGCGCGTCGAAGAGTTTCGAGGTTTTGCAATTGCTGACAATTACGCGCCGATCATTTTCGTCAACCATGCAGATGCCTTGGGTGCACGGCTGTTCACCCTGATCCACGAACTCTGCCATATCTGGATCGGCCAGTCTGGCATTTCCGACGCTAGCACGCAAACCCATCGGGCAGAAGAGATTCTTTGTAATGCGGTAGCCGCCGAGTTTTTAGTCCCGGCCACTGAATTTCAGACCATATGGAGGCATGATCTGGACAACTGGCAGTCCAATTTGCCGACTTTGGAATCGCATTTCCACGTCAGTACGTGGACCTTGGCGCGCCGCGCACTGGCTTTAAACTACATAACTCAGGACGAATACCAGCGTTATATCAACACCCAGCAAGCGACTTATAAGGATCGCGACGATAACGGCGGCCCCGGTTATTACCGTACCAAAAAAGCCCAGATTAGCCAGCGTTTTTCCCGCGCGGTCGTCAGTGAGGCTCTCAGCGGCCAACTTTTACTCCGTGAAGCCAGCCAGTTATTGGGTGGTATCAAACCCGACAAAATCGCCACCTTTGCCAAGGAGTTGGGCGTTTGAAATATCTTCTCGATGCCAATACCTACATACAAGCCAAGAATTTCTATTACGGCATGGACATCTGTCCTGCTTATTGGGATTGGCTGGATCGGCAATTTCAAGCGGGTTTGGTCGCCAGTGTTCAGATGATAGGCAAGGAACTTAAAGACGGTCACGACGAACTAGCCGCATGGGCCAAGGCGCGCTCAGAACACTTCATCAACAACGACGACACCGAAACCCAGTCGGTGTTTTCCGAAATTGTTCAAAGTGTCGCAGCCGGCGACTATAACCCCGGCAACCGCGACAACTTCTTAGCAAAAGCCGATCCCTGGCTCATCGCCAAAGCTAAAACCCTTGGGGCAACGGTGGTCACCCACGAAGCCTTTCTGGCGCCGAACACTAAGAAAGTCAAAGTTCCCAACATTTGCCTGCAATTCGGTGTGCCTTGCCTGGATACGTTTCAGTTTCTGCGGGAATTGGATGCGCGGTTTGTTTTGGAACACTAAAGCAAAATGCACTGAGTTGTGACAACCGGCAATCGTAGAATAGTTATCCGGCTAGCTGAGATAAATACTGCATTTCTTTGACCTCGGAAATGTGATGGCGATGAAATTCCGCCAGGCCCGGTTCCGATGCGATTTTTTCTACATAACCTTTCAAAACCGCTAGTTGCTGTTCGGCAATCTGTTGGGCATTAGGGTGGCGAACGCGGTCAGAAACGACGAAAGGCTGGTCACCACTTGTCCGCCTTTGGGTTTAAGCGACACTTTGACCAGACTATCGACCAGCTGTGGCGTGTACTTCAACATATAGTCCACATAGCGGCGAATCTGCGGGATCTGTTCCTCCAAGGCCTGCCTTTCTGCATCAAAATCCTCGCGAGACAGGATTTTCTTGTCGGCAAATACCGGCGCCGCCAATTCTTTCCGGTTGGCTAGTTTTATCGTGGCGCCCCGCTGGTGACATATAGCCATTCGCCATTTCCGTGGCGTTGCGGATTTCCAGGCTGCGCCACTCGCATTCCTCAGCCATCCGCTCGGCTTCAGCCCGATTAAAATCCTCTTTGATTTCCGGCGCATGGGTGCGTTCGACATGGTCCAGCTTGCGTTGTACGAAAGCCGTGTAACGCGAACGCATCAAAGCTTCGGTGGTGGGCGCCGGCGCACCGTCGATAATCGGGCCGCAGCATTCGGCATAATCCAGTTTGGAGCCGCCAGGGCAAAGCGTCATAGTTCATCTCCGGTTAGGTTGCGAAAAATTGAGGTCGATCTTTCAATGGTAAGCGACAGCCGGCTTCGGCTCAGGGCAAGCACTGGAAATTGTCGCCATGCATCGACACCACTTTCGGTAGCTCGTTTCAACGATAAAAACGTTCCAGTTGTCGAATATGCCCGGCGCCGAACGACTACTCAGTGCGAACATTATTTTTAACCCAGGAGTTGACCATGAAATACCTATGCCTGATTTGCGCCGAAACCGTGATGGAGGGAATGTCGAATGACGCGGCAGCCAAACACTTTGACGAATACGCCGAATTTACCCAAGCTATCCGCAACAGCGGCCATTACCTGAGCTGCAATCGGCTGCTGCCGGCCAATGCGGCCATCACGCTGCGGGTGCGCGGCGGTAAAGTCAGCATCACCGACGGCCCGTTCGCGGAAACCAAGGAACAACTCGGCGGCTATTATCTGATCGAGGCTAGCGATTTAAACGAGGCTATCCAGGTGGCCGCGCGGATTCCCGGCGCCAAGCTAGGCTGTGTGGAAGTGCGGCCGATAGCCGAAGACCGGCAAACGCTGCAAGCGTTGGGTTTTTTGGAACCGGACAATTTGCGTTAGCCGGCAAGTTTGCCAACTAGTGGAAAAAATTTCTGCGGCTTGTCGATTTCGGCATTCGCGGTTCGACAACAGGCGTAAGCAGTCTTTTTTCCACAACAAACCTAAAACCAGGAGCACAGTCATGAACAACATCAAACCGATCCCCGACGGTCACCACACCTTAACCCCTTACCTTGTAGTACGCGGCGCGGCGGCGGCACTGGAATTTTACGCAAAAGCCTTTGCCGCCACCGAGCTGTTGCGTCTGCACGCACCCGGCGGCGCGATTGCCCACGCCGAATTCAAAATCGGCGATTCGCATTTCATGCTGGCCGACGAAAGTCCCAATTGCGGCGACATATCGCCACAGGCGCTAGGCGATACGCCGGTAAAATTGCATCTCTACGTCACGGATACCGACGCGGTATTCGCGGCTGCCATACAAGCCGGCGCAACAGAAATCATGCCGCCCACCAACCAGTTCTGGGGCGACCGAATGGGCGCGCTGACCGACCCGTTCGGCCATAAATGGCTGATTGCCACGCATATCGAAGATGTCGATCCGAGCGAATTTCAGGGCAGAATGGAAGCTTTCTTCGCCGCTCAGACAACAGCCGGTAAACCTTAAATCGGCCGATTTCGGCATCCTCGCACCTTCAAAGAGAGCAATATGAACACGCAAATATTCGTCAATCTGCCGGTAAAAAACCTCGATCAATCCGTGGCGCTTTTTACCGCGCTGGGCTACAACTTCAACCCGCAATTTACCGATGAGACCGCGACCTGCATGATCGTCAGCGAGAACATCTTCGTCATGCTGTTGACGGAAGACAAGTTCCGCACGTTTACGCCCAACAGCATTTGCGACGCCACGAAAAGCACGGAAGTACTGATCTGCTTATCCTGCCAAAGTCGCGAGGCGGTGTACGACATGGTAAGTAAGGCGGTTGCAGCCGGCGGCAGCACTTATAACCAGCCGCAAGACCACGGCTTTATGTATGCGCACGGTTTTCAGGATTTGGATGGCCATATCTGGGAACTGGTCTACATGGCACCGGATGCGGTATCCCAGCACTAACGGAGAAAGCGATGAAATATATGCTACTGATTTATCTCGAAGAACACAGCCTGGACGAAGCCGACCGGCAAGCTTGTTATGCCGAATCCACCCAACTCGCGCACAAGCTCAAAGCCAACGGCCAATATCTGGCCGCCAGCCCGTTACACCCCACAGCCATGGCGACCAGCGTGCGGGTGCGCGACGGCAAACGCTTCATCACCGATGGCCCGTTCGCGGAAACCCGCGAACAACTGGGCGGCTACTATCTGGTCGACGTCCCGGATCTGGACGCGGCTCTCGCTATCGCCGAACAGATTCCGATGGCACGCAAAGGTACCGTCGAAGTGCGGCCGCTGATCGAGATTCCGGGTTTGCCCGGCGATTGAACTTACCATGCTTTAGGAGCAGACCATGATCAAAACCATCCTTATCGTTCTCGTCGTCATAGTCGTCGCGCTACTGATCTATGCGGCAAGCAAACCCGATACCTTCCGCGTACAACGCGCGATCACCATCAAAGCGGCCCCGGATAAGATTTTTCCGCTGATCAGCGATTTGCACAATATGCAAACCTGGTCGGCTTGGGAGAAAGTCGATCCGGGCATGAAGCGGACATATAGCGGTGCTGCCAGCGGGCCGGGTGCGGTCTATGAATGGGAAGGCAACCAGGAAATCGGCCAGGGGCGCATGGAGATTCTGGAAACCAATCCACCGGTAAAGCTGATGCTGCGGCTGACTTTCATTAAGCCATTTCCAGCCGAAAACACCGTGGAATTTACGCTACAAACCGAAGGCGTTGTTACTCATGTCACTCAGGCCATATACGGCCCCAGCCCCTTCCTATCGAAAGTGATGAGCCTGGTGTTCAGCATGGACAAAATGATAGGCGGCAAATTCGAGGAAGGTTTAGCCGAGCTAAAGACCATCGCCGAAAAGTCATCATCTATTTCAATTTCAGAGGACAAGCCATGAAGCCAACAGAACAAACAGCTGAATCGCGTGAATTAATGCTGACGCGCCTGATCGATGCGCCACCCGAGAAACTCTATAAAGCCTGGACCGAACCGGCACTGCTCAAGCAGTGGTTTTGTCCGAAGCCCTGGACCGTGGCTGAAGCCGAACTCGATGTCAGAGCCGGCGGCACCAGCATCATCGTGATGCGTGGCCCGGACGGCGAGGAGTTTCCAAACCAAGGAATCTATCTTGAAGTCGTGCCAAACGAGCGTTTGGTGTTTACCGACGCCTATACCAGCGCCTGGGAACCCTCCGCCAAACCCTTCATGACCGGCATCATCACGTTTACACCTGAAGCCGGAAAAACCCGCTACACCGCGCGCGTGTTGCATTGGACCGCGGCAGACCGGAAAGCCCACGAGGAAATGGGCTTTCATGAAGGCTGGGGCAAGGCCACCGACCAACTGGCCGAGCTGGTAGCCGGCTTTTAAGACGGGAAAACCGGTCATTACTTTTTAACACTAACCGAGTAAACACCATGCCCAAAATCACCCCATTTTTATGGTTCGACGACCAAGCCGAAGAGGCGATGAATTTTTACGTATCCATTTTTAAACATTCGAAAGTCTTGAGCGTTACTCGCTACGGCGACGCCGGGCCAGGACCGAAGGGCAGCGTGATGACTGCCAATTTCGAGCTGGACGGACAAGTATTTACCGCGCTCAACGGCGGCCCGACGTACCCGATGCAACCGTTTTCCCCAGCAATTTCGTTTGTCGTACACTGCGAAACTCAAGCAGAAGTGGACCACTATTGGGAAAAACTATCCGCGGGCGGCAAGCAGAATCAATGCGCCTGGCTGGAAGACAAATTCGGCGTAACCTGGCAGATCGTGCCGAATGTGCTGCTTGAATTGATCAGCGATCCCGACCCGGTAAAAGCCGGACGGGTGATGCAGGCCATGCTGAAAATGACCAAAATAGACATAGACACCTTAAAACTAGCCTACGCACAATCCTGATGAAACCGCTATTCGCCACTCTACTGTTACTACTTGCCGGCCGGGTTAACGCCATCGAATGGGTGGATAGTCCTGCGCTCGCCACACTGTTCAGCGAAGCCGGCGTGCATGGCACTTTCGTAGCCTACGATGTCGATGCGGATAGGCTAATCGGCCACGACCAAACTCGCGCGGAAACCCGCTTCATCCCGGCCTCGACCTTCAAGATTGCCAATAGTTTGATCGGCTTGTCGGTAGGCGCGGTCAGTAGCGTAGACGAGCCGTTGCCATACGGCGGCCAACCACAAATGATCAAAGACTGGGAACGGGATATGGGCTTACGCGAGGCGATCAAACTATCCAACGTGCCGATTTATCAAGCACTGGCGCGGCGCATCGGCCATGAGCGGATGCGCGAGGGAGTTGCCCACCTGGGCTACGGTAACGCCGATATAGGAGATACGGTTGATCGGTTTTGGCTGGATGGTCCGCTGCAAATCAGCGCGGTGGAACAGACGGCATTTTTGGCCCGCTTGGCGCGGGATCAATTGCCGCTGGCAGGCGATGTTCAGGCCAAAGTGCGGGAAATCCTGATGCTGGAGCAGCAGGGCGCACGAAGTTTATACGGCAAAACCGGCTGGTTAAACGCGCCCAATCCCGGTATCGGCTGGTGGGTGGGCTGGGTCATGCGCGGAAATCGTCTGTACAGCTTTGCATTGAACATCGACATCACTCAAGCCGCCGACGCACCCAAGCGGGTAGAGTTGGGCAAGGCCTGTCTCAAGGCCTTGGGAATATTGTAACCGTAAGGCCTTATTTGGCTCGCAACGCCAATGCGGTTTTCGCCAGACGTTCCCCCAGCACCCAGCACAGGCGTTTTTCATGCTCGGTGAGTTCGGCATCAGTATCGGCGACATGGCTGGGCCCGTAGGGCGTGCCGCCGCTGACCGTTTCGCGTAGAGCAATCTCGTTGCACGGCAGACTCATCAGCAACATGCCGTGATGCATCAAGGGCAGCATCATTGATAACAGCGTGGTTTCCTGACCGCCGTGCATGCTGCCGGTGGACGTAAACACGCCGGCCGGTTTGCCGGACAAGGCTCCGGAAAACCATAACGCGGTCGTGCCATCCAGAAAATGCTTTAACGAAGCCGCCATATTGCCGAAATGGGTGGGGCTGCCCAGTGCCAAGCCGTCGCAGGTTTCCAGATCCTGCAGGGTCGCATAGGGTGCGCCGGCATCGGGAATGCTATTGGCGATTTTCTCGCATACCGCCGAGACTTCCGGTACCGTGCGCAAAATCGCTTCCGCGCCGGCCACCGATTCCACGCCCCGACCGATCTGTTGCGCCATCCGCGTGGTGCTGCCGTCGCGGCTGTAATAAAGAATCAAGATTTTCGCCATCAAAGTATCGCCAACACGCTTTCCGGCGGCCGGCCGATGGCGGCTTTACCGTCTTTCAACACGATGGGCCGTTCGATCAATTTGGGAATTCTGATCATCGCTTCGATCAAATCCGCATCACTCAAGGACTTGTCGTCCAAACCGTTTTCTTTATATTCCGGCTCTTTGGTACGCATCAAGTCGCGCGGCTTGATATTTAACTTGGTCAGAATGTCCTGCAGTTCAGCGGCGGTAGGCGGTGATTTAAGATATTCCACAACTTCCGGCTTAACGCCTTGCGCTTCCAATAGTTTCAAGGTGTCGCGGGATTTGCCGCAACGCGGGTTATGGTAGATTTTGACGCTCATGGTTTGCACCTTAATCATGACGGGTTGCGGCTATAATAGCACCCTTCGAATCACGGATAAGCTCCCAAAGCCATGCAATTACCCAACTATTCAACCGCCCGCGTGCTGGTGGTCGGCGACCTGATGCTGGATCGTTACTGGCACGGCGCCACTTCACGGATTTCCCCGGAAGCGCCGGTGCCGGTGGTACACGTCAAACAAGACGAACAACGGGCGGGCGGCGCCGGTAACGTGGCTTTGAATATCGCCGCACTGGGTGCAAAAGTATCGCTGCTGGGTTTTACCGGCGAAGACGAAGCGGCGACGGCGTTGAAAGCTTTGCTGCAACAGGCCAAGGTTTTATGCCTGTTTCAAGCGGTGCCGGGTTATCCGACCATCACCAAATTGCGGGTAATGAGCCGCCATCAGCAATTGATCCGCCTGGATTTTGAAGACGGTTTTAATCATGTCGATAGCGACGCGTTATTGCATCTATACCATGCAGAGATGATGCAATCGCAGGTCATCGTGCTGTCTGATTACGGCAAAGGTACTCTAAACCAGGTACAACAATTTATTAAATTGGCAAAGCAGCTGAACAAACCGGTGTTGGTCGATCCGAAAGGCAGCGATTTTTCGATTTACCGGCAAGCCACGCTGATTACACCCAACCTCAGCGAGTTTGAAGCGGTGGTGGGCCGCTGCGCCGACCAACAGCAAATCGTCGAGCGCGGCGTAAATTTGCTGGCCGAACTGGAATTACAAGCGCTATTGGTCACCCGCGGCGAAAACGGCATGACCCTGCTCAGCAAGGACGAAGAACCCTTGCACCTGCCAACCCATGCCCGCGAGGTATTCGATGTCACTGGCGCCGGCGACACGGTGATTTCCGTGCTGGCAGCCAGCCTGGCCGCGAAAAAACCGCTGGCCGAAGCCACGCAACTCGCCAACATCGGCGCCGGCATCGTCGTCGGCAAAATGGGTACCGCCACCGTCAATACCGACGAATTGCATGCCGCCTTGCAAGGCCCGCGCGCCCATCACAAAGGCGTTTGCAGTTTGTCCGACCTGCTTGCAGAACGCGCCGACGCCAAACAAAACGGCGAAAAAAATCGTCGCCACCAACGGCTGCTTCGACATCCTCCATCCCGGCCATGTCCGCTATCTGCAACAGGCCAAAACCCTGGGTGATCGATTAGTCGTGTTAGTCAACAGCGATGCCTCCGTGCAACGCTTAAAAGGCCCGGAGCGCCCGGTCAACAAACTGGATCACCGCATGGAAATGCTGGCCGCACTGGAATGCGTGGATTGGGTCGTGGAATTTGAGCAAGACACCCCGAAAGAAGTCATCGACCAATTACTGCCCGACATCCTGGTCAAAGGCGGCGACTATACCGACATCACCAGCATCGCCGGTCACGAAAGTGTATTGGCGAATGGCGGCGAGGTGAAGATCTTGTCGTTTATTGAGGGGCATTCGACGACTTCGATTATTCAGACGATTAGAGATAAATCCGTATAACTTCTAATGCAAAATTTATAAGGCAATTTATGCCAGAACAAAATAACACTCATCTTCATCAAATAACACTTAAAGGCTTCAAATCTATAAAGAGCCTTAATTTAAAGATGAACCCAATAAACATACTTATTGGCGCAAATGGTGCAGGCAAAACAAATTTCATTTCCCTGTTTACGTTTCTGAGAAATTTATCCGAAGGAAAACTGCAGTCTTATGTTGAAAAGCAAGGCTTTGCAAATACATTCTTCCATTTTGGCTCTAAAGCTACTCCACGAATTACCATAGATATTGAAATAGGAAATAACAGTTATCATACTGAATTTGTTCACAGCGACAGCAACGATGCTTTGGTATTCGATATAGAGTATTGCAAGGTTAACACTTCAAAATCCAACTGGTCAATAAGAGGTAAGCTGGGAGAAAGTGGACTACTACCTGGATCAGAGTCTGATAGCGAATACGTGAGAAAATATACTAGAGAATATTTACAAAAATGTAGAGTCTATCATTTTCATGATACTAGCCCCACTGCTGGCTTTAAACTGGCACAAAAGCTAAGTTCAAATGTATTTTTCAACTCCGATGCCAGCAATTTAGCACCATTCCTTCTCTATCTCAGGAATCTTCATCATACTAGTTACCAAGAGATAATTTCAGCCATCCAAACAGTAGCACCTTTTTTTTCACGATTTTTACCTTGAGCCAAACGGCGAGAACGGAGATAAATCACTGCTATTAAGATGGATTCATCGCGATTATGAAGAGCCCTTTTCAGCGAACCAGCTTTCGGATGGTACCGCGCGATTTATATGCATGGCTGTGTTGTTTCTTCAGCCCGAACGATATAGACCTAGTACGATTATTCTCGATGAGCCTGAGCTTGGCTTACATCCCGCTGCATTGAACGTGTTATCTGAAATAATCAAAACCACATCTAAGACAAACCAAATTATATGTTCAACGCAATCGGTTGCTTTTGCCAACCAGTTTGAGCCTGAAGACTTTATTGTTGTTGATCAAGAAAAGGGTGTATCTACATTTAAAAGACCAGATAAACAAGCTCTTGAACTTTGGCTTGAAGATTATCGAATGGGAGATATTTGGACCAAAAATCTAATTGGAGGTCGTCCGGAATGGTAAGGGTGGGAATTTCGGTAGAAGGCACTACCGAAGAACGTTTTATTAAGATACTACTAGAACCCTACTTATCCCAGAAAGGCATATTTGTTACGCCGATTCCGATTAATGGAAATGTAAGTATTGACCGAATAAAGTATGAACTAGCAAAAATTTACTATAGCTTTGACTATGTCAGCACTTTTTATGATTTCTATGGATTTAAAAATAAATCTGACGGCGAAACTAAAACCAGTCTGGAATCCAAAATTAGGCAATCAGTCAAAGAGGAATTGAGATCGAAAATTTTACCCTATATTCAAATGTATGAATTTGAAGGATTACTGTTTTCCTCTCCTGAAGCTATATCATCGATACTTCAAAATAATTCGCTTACAGCATGGGCAAACGATGTGCTAGCGCAATTTGATAACAATCCCGAAAAAGTGAACGACTCTAAAGAAACAGCACCATCAAAGCGCTTAGAAAAGGCTGCGGATTATAGAAAGACTACTCATGGGCCAAATATTTCGAGGCAGATAGGCCTGGCGAAAATGAGGCAAATGTGCTCGGGGTTTAATGACTGGTTATCTGAATTGGAAAGCCTTGTTAATTAGGCGACCAGCCCGTAACCAAATAATATGCCAGCTCCAATAAAGCTCTTCCAAATTCTAAAAGCCTAACCAATGAATAAACTCTCGGACCGCCTCCACCAATACTGGCTTCTAGCCCGCTTCGATAAACCCATCGGCATTTTCATTTTGCTGTGGCCGACATTATGGGCCTTGTGGATTGCCGGTGACGGTAGACCGGACAGTTTGGTGCTGACCGTGTTCATTGCGGGCGTGGTGCTGATGCGGGCGGCGGGTTGCGTGATTAACGATTACGCCGACAAGGATTTCGATCCGCATGTTGATCGCTGCAAGCTAAGGCCTATCGCGGCGGGCAAAGTCAGCCCTAAGGAAGCGTTGATTGTATTTGCGGTGCTGTGTCTTACTGCCTTTGGTTTGGTGTTGCTGCTGAATGGGTACACCATCGGTTTGTCCTTCATCGGCGCGTTTCTGGCGGCCAGTTATCCGTTCATGAAGCGCTTTACCCATTTGCCGCAGGCTTATCTGGGCGCGGCGTTTGGGTTTGCTGTGCCGATGGCGTTTGCCGCGCAAACCAACGAAATCCCCTTGGTAGGCTGGATTCTGTATCTAGCGGTGCTGCTGTGGGCGCTGGTCTACGACACGATGTATGCGATGGTGGACATCGACGATGATTTGAAAATCGGCGTGAAATCCACGGCCATTTTGTTCGGTAAGCGGGTGCGGGAAATAACCGGCGGACTGCAAATCGTCATCCTAGTGTTGTTGATGACAGTCGGCCTGATGAAGCAATTGAGTTGGCCATATTACGCCGGTTTAACCGTGGCAGCCGGTCTGGCGGTTTACCAGCAAAAATTGATTTTTCATTTCGATAAACCCAAGTGTTTCAAGGCTTTTTTGAATAACAACTGGTTCGGTCTGGCGGTGTTTGTTGGCATTGTGTTCGCTTATTGGCAATAACGGATCGAGGCGCTTAGGTTTGGAAAATCTCCCCAGCCCCTTTTTAAAAGAGGTTTTTGGAGACCTAAAACTCGACTTAACCCCATACCCATCTACCCAGCCTTTGTAGAACGGATTTTCAAACATACCCAATTGATTTTAGGATTTGCGATGAACTATCACGAGATGCTCGCCGTGGCGTTTGCCGAAGCAAAAGCCGGTTTTGACGAAGGCGGCGTGCCGGTCGGCGCGGCCTTGTTCGATGCTGATGGCAGCTTGCTGGGCCGGGGCCGCAACCGCCGCGTGCAAGATAACGATCCGTCTGTGCACGGCGAAACCGATGCCTTCCGCAATGCCGGCCGGCAGACCAGCTACCGCGACAAAATTTTGGTCACCACCTTGGCACCGTGCTGGTATTGCTCGGGATTGATTCGGCAATTCAATATCGGCACGGTGGTTGTCGGCGAATCACGCAACTTTTCCGGGCATCTGGACTGGCTAAGAGAAGCCGGCGTCAAGATTGTGGAATTGAACGACCCCGTCTGCATCGAGTTGATGAGCCGTTTTATTGCTCAATCACCAAAGATTTGGTTTGAAGACATCGGTGAGGATTGTTGTTAAACCAAAATTGGCCGCTGATTCCACCCGTTCAATAACACAGCCGTTGAACCCAACTAAACGTCCGTTGCAAAATGGCATTGCCCTATGCGGTTAATTATTATAAAACGGCGGGAATGATGCGCTGACACCTAAAGGCGTTCTTCGCTGTCAAACCTTCGAGAGTGGAAGGACTTTTCATTTCCCTGGGTTCCCTCATTCTCCGGGACGGAGATATCCGATTAAATAAATTCTCGATCCATAATCTGCAAAGGAGTTTTCGTTTATGAGTCTGTCCTTAGTCATCGGTAACAAAAATTACTCATCTTGGTCGTTACGGCCTTGGTTGTTTTTGAAATATCACGACATCGATTTCACGGAAATCCGCATCCCGCTGTATAGAGAGGATTCAAAAGACAAACTGCTGCAATACTCGCCGACCGGTAAGGTACCGGTTTTGTTGGATGGCGAACTTAAGGTTTGGGATTCACTGGCAATATTGGAATATCTGGTGGAACGCTTTCCGCAAACCCAAGGCTGGCCGGAAGATTTTGCCGAACGCGCTGCGGCCCGCTCCTTAGCTGCCGAAATGCATTCCGGATTTACGGCGCTGCGTACCTATTGCGGGATGAATTGCAAGCGCAAACCCTCAGCCAAACCCTTGCCGGAAGCAGTACATCCCGACATCGAACGTATCGGTGAAATTTGGCAACACTACCGACAACTGCACCGCCACGACGGTCCGTGGTTATTTGGGCGTTTTACGATAGTCGATGCGATGTTCGCCCCCGTCGCCTTGCGATTTCACAGCTATCAACTGGCAACCAATAAAGAGGCGCAGGCCTATGTGGACTCAGTGCTGGCTTGCCCGGCTGTAAGCGCCTGGATGGAAGCCGGCAATTTGGAAAGCGAGGTAATCACCGCGTTTGAATAATCGGTTTACAACGTTGCTTATCACCAAAATAAAATGGTCGCTGCTTTACTGAAATGATCGATATTTTCAAAACTGAGTTTTGCCGATATGCCAGTGCAGATGTAAAAGGCAACTGGAAAGATCAACTCATTGACCAGCCATTAATCGGTCGTTCCCGTAATGCTTTTCTCCAGTTCATACCGGGGCATTCGAAACCTGAATTTCACCCACGCGAAAACACCGGTTTCTAAACCTTAAAAATTAAACAGTGATTCTGAACCAAGCTGCATATAAAGCCGGCAAAAACAGCAGCGTCAACGCAGTCGCGACGGTCAAACCTCCCATAATCGCCACTGCCATTGGGCCGAAAAAGGCGCTGTGGGTGAGGGGAATCATGGCCAATATTGCCGCCGCCGCCGTTAATACGATGGGGCGAAACCGGCGCACCGTCGAATCGACAATCGCATCAAAATCCGAACGCCCGGCCTGCTTATCCTGATCGATTTGATCGACCAGAATTACCGAGTTGCGCATGATCATGCCGGAAAGTGCGATGGTACCCAACATCGCCACAAAACCGAACGGTTGTTGAAAAATCAACAAAAACAAGGTCACGCCGATTAGTCCCAGCGGCGCTGTTAATAACACCAAGGCCATCCGCGAAAAGCTTTGCAACTGGATCATCAGCACAGTCAAGACCGTCAGAAAGAACAAAGGCATACCGGCAGCCACCGAATCGCCGCCCTTGGCCGATTCTTCCACCGCGCCGCCGGTCTCCAGGCGGTAACCGGGCGGTAATTGCCGCTTTATGTCGACCAGTTGTTCTTCTATCTGAGCCGACACCATCGGCGCCTGCATATTGCCATACAAATTCGCGCGCACCGTGACGGTAGGAATGCGATTACGCCGCCAAATCAAACCTTCCTCAAAACCGTATTCCAGTTCCGCGACTTGCGACAGGGGCACACTGCGTCCGCCGGGGATCGGTATCATCAAATTTTGCAGACGCGATAAATGCTTACGTTCGATTTCGGCGCCACGCACCAATAAGTCGATGCGCTCGATGCCTTCACGAAATTCGGTCACATACAAGCCTTGTAGCGCACCATTGACAATATTGGCAATATCACTGGAACTAATCCCCAGCAGTCTGGCTTTCGATTGGTCAACATTCACGCGCACGACTTTCACCGGCTCTTCCCAATCCAACTGCACGTTGGACGGGTAAGGGTTGGCGCGCATCACATCTGCCACTTGGCGGGCAATCGTGCGTAGCGTTGATAAATCGGGCCCGGAGACTCTGAATTGCACGGGAAAACCTACCGGCGGGCCGTTCTCCAAACGTAATACGCTGCCGCGCATATCCGGAAAATCCTGTTCAAACAAATGTATGAGTTTATCGCGCAGTTGTTCTCGTTCCGCTGGGCCATTGGTCAACACCACAAACTGCGCAAAGCTGCGTTGCGGTAGTTGCTGATCCAAAGGTAAATAAAAACGCGGACTGCCGTTGCCGACATAAGCCACGTAGTTATCGATGCCGCTTTGCTCATCCAGCCAGGCCTCCAGTTTTTTCACATCGGCTTCGGTGGCGGCATACGACACACCCTCAGCCAAACGCAAATCGACGATTAACTCCGGCCGAGTGGAATCCGGAAAAAACTGTTGCTGGACAAACTTAAAACCGAAGATCGCGGTAATAAACATGGCTATGGTTAAAACAATCACCAGCCAACGGTGGATAACGCAAGCGGCCACCAGTTTTCGGAAGCGCAGATAAAACGGCGTTTGATATAGCTCGTGGGCGTGGTTCTTGGGCTGTTCGGCATGTGGTTGTTTCCGCAACTTGGCCCAAATCCGCGCCCAGCTCGACGCTTGCTCTTGTCCCTTGCTCAAGTCAGGCAATAAGCGATGTCCCAAATACGGTACAAACACTACCGCCGCGAACCAGGAGACCAACAAGGCGATAACCACCACTTGAAAAATCGAGCGGGTGTATTCGCCGGTAGAAGACGCCGCCGTGGCAATCGGCAAAAAGCCGGCAGCGGTTACCAATGTGCCGCTCAGCATCGGCATCGCGGTGGATGTATAGGCAAATGCGGCAGCACGAGTTCTATCCCAACCCTGTTCCATCTTAGACGCCATCATTTCCACGGCGATAATGGCATCGTCCACCAACAAGCCCAAAGCCAAAATCAACGCACCCAGAGAAATTTTGTGCAAGCCAACGCCAAACAGATGCATCAGCCAAAAAGTGACTGCCAACACCACCGGAATCGTGATCGCGACCACGATGCCGGTGCGTAACCCCAACGACAGCAGGCTAACGCCCAACACTATGACGACCGCTTCGGTCAGCGATTTGGCAAACTCGTTAACCGAACGCTGCACCGCTTTCGGCTGCGAAGACACAGTATGCAATTCCAAACCCACCGGCAATTGGGCTTGGGTAGTTACCACGGCCTGGTCCAAATCGCGGCCCAGCTTGATGATATCGCCGCCAGCACGCATCGCCACGCCGATCAACAGCGCGTCATGACCTTTATAACGCACCCGGTCCTTGGGGGGATCTTCAAAGCCGCGGCTGACTTTGGCGACATCACCCAACCGAAATTCGTTGTTATTGGCGCGAAAACGTACATCCCGCAGTTCTTCCAATCTATCGTAACGACCGGTTACCGCAATCCGAATATGCTCGTTTTCAGAATCGAAACTACCGCTGCCCGTCACCAGATTCTGCGCTTGCAAGGTGCGGAGCAAGGTGGCAACGTCGATGCCGATGGTCGCTAATTTGGCATTGGACAATTCGACGTAAATGCGTTGTTTCTGCTCGCCGAAAAAGTCAACCTTGGCAACATCGTTCACTCTGAGCAGTTCGGCGCGCAACGTTTCCGCGTGACGCTTCAGTTCCGCATAGTCGTAGCCGTCGCCGGTCAAGGCATACAAGTTTCCGTATACATCCCCAAACTCGTCGTTGAATGTCGGCCCTTCAACGCCTGCCGGCAGGGTGTAAGCAATATCGCCGATTTTTTTTGCGAACCTGATAAAAAATGTCCGGGACTTGCACCGCTGGTGTGGAGTCCTTGGCCGACAGAAAAATTAAGGATTCGCCCGGTCTGGAATAGCTGCGTAAATTGTCCAGCCAGGGTACTTCCTGGAGTTTTTTCTCCAGTTTATCGGTGACTTGTTGTTCCACTTCCTGCGCGCTGGCACCGGGCCAACCGGTGCGGATAACCATCACTTTGAAAGTGAACGGCGGATCTTCAGACTGGCCCAGCCTGGTATACGAAAGCATCCCCACCAAGGTCAGCATCAACATGGCATATAACACCAATGCCGGGTGCCGCAAAGCCCACTCGGAGAGATTGAAGCCCGATTTCATGGTTGGCTCCGCAGCGGCGTTGCCCTAACTTTCTGGCCGGGTATCAAAGTTTGCACCCCCGCCACTACTACTTGTTCGCCTTTTTGGATACCGCCGGCAATCAACACGCCATCTTCGCGAAACGCGCCGGCCTGAACGGTTCTAGGCTGAACTTCACCGTTCGCCGGATTCACCACCCAGACGACGGATTGACCGTCACGCTGAGTAAGCGCTGTGGTGGGTAATAAAAAATCCTTGGTGTCCTGATGATAAAAGCGAACGCCGGCCGTCATGCCCAAACGCACCGAATCGTCGGCATCCAGCAAAACCACACGTACTTGAAAAGTACGTGTGAGATTATCGGCCGCCGGTGCCACTTCCCGGACTTTACCGTGATATACGGTAGTGGGGTTGGCCCACAATCTGATTTCCGCCGGCACATCGGCAGCGATGCCCAGCATGCGCGACTCGGGAACGGCTATTTCGACTTCTTTATTTTCCGGCACGGCAATACGAACAATAGGCTCGCCGGCGGCAACCACTTGGCCCGGTTCGGCCTGAATGCGGGTAACCACGCCATCCCGCTCCGCCAGTAACTGCGTGTAGCGCGACTGATTGCCGGTTACCGCGGCTTGCGCGCGGGTTTGCTTTACCCTGGCCGCCGCCGCCTTGAATTGCGCTTCCTGAATATCCAAAGCCTGGTTGGAAATGAATTTGCTGGCGTGTAATTGGCGTTGTCTGTCCAGCTCGGCTTGGGCCAAGGCCAGATCGGCTTCCGCCGCCCGGACTTCCGCCTGCGCCGCTTGGGTGGATAAACCGGTATCCATACTATCCAGTTTGGCCAACAGCTGGCCTTTCGTCACCACTGCGCCTGTATCGACATTGCGTTCGATAATTTTGCCGTTGATGCGAAAACCTTGAGCACTTTCGTAGCGGGAGCGAATTTCGCCTATCAATATGATAGGAGCGGCTGTGGTTTGTTCGCCTACTGTCACCACTAAAGCCGGTCTGGGCGCTGATGCCGTGGGCGCTGGTTTTTCGCAAGCGGCCAGCAATAGCGGCAACGTCAACAACAAATATTTCATTTTATCCCCTAAAAAATGGCACTAGCTGCATCCAGAGTTATTTATGCCATGGCCTTGCGGATTAACTCCAGCGGCACCAGCGAAATCAATGCTCTAAACAACAAGGCGTTGTGATTGTTGACTAGGCCGTAACATTCGTAATCCAAGGGTGTGGCGTTCAAATCGCCGAAATCGTGCGCGGCACAATCCGCTGCGGGTTTGATCAAAATATGCACCGCGTCGTTACTTTTAAGCTGCGACAAACAACGTCTGTCGATGGAAATTTTGTGCGAAGTATAGACCATGGGGTTACGCTCGAAATCGTGCAGCCATTTCAAGGCCTTTTCCAGCAACGCACTGGAGAGCAATGCGCACGGAAACATCTCCGGGAAAATCACCTTATCCTGTAGCTCGTCGAAATACTGGGTTTGATCACGCAGTGATGCACACAAAAAATTCTTGGCATTGCTGGTCATCATGAACTTGCGTTTGAGAAAAAAAACCATTGCTCAAAAAACAACGGTCAGGCTGGATTTTTAATTCGCCGACCCGAGACAAATCCGGCTGATCTAAAAACAGCGGTTCGGCGGTTTCTTTTTTATAGCCGGTCAAGGCCAGTTTGCCGTCGGCTTTGACGATAATCCGGTTGCTCAAGCTTGGCGACGGTTCGTTCTTAAATACCGATTCTTTAATATCCACTTCAATCGCCTGGTTCGGCTTAATGGCATTGGCAAAAGCAAACTGGTAATTGCTGAAGTTCAAGCCCTGTTCGGCTAGCAATTTTTCTTCGTCATGTTGCCGGCGATAATCCGCTATCTTGCCTTCGATCAAGGACTCCAGCTGAAACCCCAAGGTAATCGGGCCGTTAAACGGGTTGCCATTGATGTTCTGCCACTTCCGGCTATCGTGGAACAGATTGAAATCGTCGGTGGAATTGCGGGCGATGTCGATATGTAGCTGACTGAAAACATCAGCATTGTTTAGATTCATGTGGGAAGCCTCCGCTCAGCTATCGTCGAAACGACAAGTTTAATCCCATGCGAGCAACTTATCGAGGATAGAACTTACATCTACCGTTTACCCGTTTAGAAACAGAAATTTTTGATTCTGTTCATGATCGACAGCAATTGCCGCAAGCTTGTCGAACCCCACATACTCTTTGAGGAGTCATTAGCTAACTCAACTTATTCAATGTTTCTTAAAATCCAGGATAGCTATCTGATCAGAACTTCCCTACATAAATCGTAGGTATTGTCTGATTTTTTTACAGTTGAAAAAATACCTTGGTCCAATTGCTAATTAACATCTTAACTGATAAGAAAATTTGTCCTATCGGTATATTTATTGCTGTTCTCAATCCGAGCTGACCATTCTGGAACCGCTCAACATTCAATTTTTCAACTTCCTAACTAAATGATATGAATCAAAGCAATTGTACCCAGTTGCCGCTTGTCGACCAGCAATCGGAACCCCCGAGAACCAAAATAAATGCTCTTTCTGTTTTGGCGATAGTTTTATCGACGTGCTATTTCCCAGCCACTCAGGCCGTGGTGTTTTTTTCCGACGATTTCGAGCGCACCACACTTGAACAAAGTGCAGGTTCGCCGAACGGCTTCATTCAAGACCAAATGCCCAATAGCGCCTATCAGTATTTTCCCAAAACCCGAGTTTGGACTGCAGGCGACAATAATCTGGAATTGCTGACAAATGGTGCCTCCGGTGTCAACGCGCACAGCGGCAGACATTTTGTCGAATTGGATACGTGGGCCAATTCCAGCATGTCCACCAAAGTTAAATTGGTCAACGGCCAACATTATCGTCTGCGGTTTCACAGCCGCTCAAGAAGCCTTTTCCAGTTGGGAGGCGGTTTGCGTGCCGCAGTGACAGCACCCAACTTTAACAGCGGTTATTTTTCTGTTGTAGGAACTAGCAACTGGACGGAGTGGCAGTTCCTGTTTTTGTATAGCGGCCCAACCGGTGAAGCTACATTAAGTTTTGAAGCCACTGGCACGTCTGATGGCATAGGTACTTTCCTGGATGATGTTTCGCTGGAAACTACGATTTCAGGGGATCCCAACACCCCTGAAGCCTTGACCGGCATCTTACCGCCTGCCACACCCGGCCTATTTGGCAATGAAAAAACCCGAACCGACATTGTCACCCCTATTGTTGTCGATAAATCGGCCGCGATTGCTCTGGGTAAAGCGTTGTTCTGGGAGCAAGGTGTTGGTAGTGATCAAATGGCTTGCGCCAGTTGCCACTTTCACGCTGGCGGTGATAACCGGGTAAAAAACCAGCTTTCGCCCGGCTTAACCCATGCTGCAGCAACAGGCACTACCTTTGAACCCACTTTGTCTGGCGCGCTTGGTGGTCCAAATTACACCCTGACTAAAGCCGACTTTCCCTTTGACCCTGCCAATGACGACACGGTGACCTCCTCAGGTACCTTCTCGGGTCAATTCTTCTCGACAATTGCTGACAGCAATAACGAGGATTGCGACCGCGATGTGTCCCCCATCTTCCATGTCAATGGCGTGGGTACCCGGAATGTTGAGCCGCGAAACTCACCAACCGTGATCAATGCCGCTTATAACTACCGTAACTTCTGGGATGGTCGAGCCAACAATGAGTTCAACGGTGTGTCGCCCTTCGGCTCGCGCGACGTTGCGGCGGGCGTTTACATCAACGATAACCTAACCCGGAACGTGGATTTCCAACAGGGCACAAACAATTTCAGCGGCACTGTCGACACCTATCTCGACGCCAGCTTCAGGAATACAGCGTATGCGACCGCTACTTCCCTGTTAGTTGACGATGGCTCTCCCAATCAGAAAAACATTCTGATTCGTTTCGACGGCTTGTTTGGGAACGGTCCAGGACAAATTCCGCCCGGTTCGAAAATCGAAAGCGCGTCACTGAAGGTATTTGTGACCAAAACCGATGGTCTGGATTACGTCGGAATCAATCAAATGTTGGTGCCCTGGAGCGATACTTCGACCTGGAACTCTCTCACCAGCGGTATTTCGACCAACAATGTGGAAGCGAGCAGCACCCAATTGTTCCGCTTGTCCGCAGGCGGTTCAGGAAACCAAAGTTTCGACAACTTGGCTTCATCACTTCAAGCTTGGTCCAATGGTGCGCCCAATTACGGCTGGGTGATTAACACGGGCTCAACAGACGCCGATAACTGGACTATGGCCAGCGCCCAAGCAGCCACCACATCACAACGGCCAAGACTGGTCGTGACCTACACGCCACCGGCCAAAATCGTCAAAAAACCGCTCAAATTGAACAACGCCTCCTTGGCGTCTCAAGCGGTTGGTCCAGTCGGTAGTGATTTTGAAATGGCTTGTCGGGCGCGTAAATTTGCCGACGTCGGGCGTAAGCTTTTGAATAGAAAGCCCTTGCAGTTCCAATCGATAGCGGCTGATGACAGCGTGTTGTCTGCTTTACCTACGCTGCTGGGCGGCAACGGAACCTATAGCACCCTGATCCAAAAAGCCTTTGCACCCGCTTACTGGAACGGTGATTGCGGCAGCCAATGCGGTACGCCCAGTACAGGGGTGGCGCCTAACGCGGCTTACAATCAGATGGAAGCCAATTTCTCGATGTATTTTGGTATTGCCTTACAGCTCTATCAAGAAACATTGGTATCCGATGACAGTCGCTTCGACAAATGGAAACGCAGCTTGTACATCCCCACCACAGCCGAGCGTAACGGTGAAGCGATATTCAACGGTAAGGGGGAATGCAATGCCTGTCATAAAGGGCCAACGATGTCCAACGCCACCAACTTGCAAACCAGTGACAATGTCATCGAAGGCATGTTGATGAAAAACAACCAGGTGGCGATTTACGATAAAGGCTTTTACAACATCGGTGTCGTTCCAACCGATTACGATATTGGTGGCGGCGGTCTGGATCCATTCGGTAACACGCTGTCTTTGTCACGCCAGTATGTGCAAAGTCAGTTTGTCGACAGTTTTGGTGTTGAACCTTGTAAGTTTGACCAAGATAACGGCCTATGTGCGGATAACTCACCGGCGCGACGCGCTCAGAACACTGCTGTGGTAGATGGCAGCTTTAAAGTACCGACGTTGCGTAATGTGGAATTTACGGGACCGTACATGCATAACGGTAGCTTATCAACGCTGGAACAAGTGGTGTCCTTTTACAACCAAGGCGGCAACTTTGATAATCCGCAAAAACATCCGGATGTCAAACCGCTGGGTTTAACACCGCAAGAACAAGCGGATTTGGTGGCATTCATGAAAACTTTCACGGATCCCCGAGTCAGTTATGAACGCGCACCTTTCGACCACCCATCACTGACCATTCCGCATGGCCATGTCGGTAACGAGTTTTTCGTAACGGATGGTAATCAATTGGACCCAGCTCTGGGTGTGGATGAAAATCGCACTTTGCCGGCCGTTGGCCGCCTTGGCAAATCGGCTCCATTGCCTACCTTCGAAAGTGGCTTGAAATAAACGACCGCTTAAATCTCTTCACCCACCGATTAAGGCTGGTGGAGAGATCCCATTCAAAAAGACATGGGCACGGGCTGATAAGCCTGTGCCTTTTTTATGTAAGCCTGCAACACTAGGGCTGCCCAGGGATTTTCCCTTTTTTCCGAGTGTTAGTTCAATCTCCTACACAAGTCTGACGGCCCATCCCAATTGCATTTTTCCTATAGTTTGCAACAGCTGTTCAAAACCTGTTGTTTAAATAGCTATAAATTTGTGGATAAGTAGCCAAAGAAAACCTAATTTTTGGTTATCCCCAAGCTGTGAACAAGCACAATAGCCGATGCCTAACAGCCTTATTTTTTAATAAGTTATTGAGTTAAAAAATATAAATATGGTTTTCCACAGGTTTTTTACAGCTAATAGTAATAATAATTTTAAGATCTTTATAAAGTTATTACTATTATTGCGCCCAGATTCTGGCCATTAAGCCCCCCAAGAAACATCAATCTTCTGCGGATAGTTGTTCGGTTAGGCTTTTAGGTAGCTTCTTCTTAACTTTGACTCCCAATTCTTCTAAGGCGCTAGCTTGACGCAGCAAATTACCGCTGCCGCTACTGAGTTTGTTGACGATGCCTTCGTAGGTTTTTTGTACCGTGCTGAGTTGATTGCCCAGTTTTTCAATGTCTTCTACAAAACCTCGGATCTTGTCATACAGACTGCCGGCCTTATCGGCGATCAAGCGGGCGTTTTCGTTTTGTTGTTCGTATCGCCAGATGTTTTGCACGGTGCGCAAAGTCGCCAACAAGGTAGTCGGGGTGACGACGACGATTTTGTGTTCGAAAGCATCGTTGAATAATTTTTCGTCGGCCTGAAAAGCGGCCATGAAGGCGGCTTCGATAGGCATGAACAGCAATACAAAATCCAGTGAACGTAAACCTTTCAAACTGGAATAGTCTTTATTGCTTAAACCTTTGATGTGATTTCTGACCGCTTCGGTGTGTTGTTTCAGGGCTTCGATGCGTTGGTTATCGTCTTCCGCCGAGCAATAGCGCTCGTAAGCAAGCAGCGAGACTTTGGAATCGATGATCACATCTTTATTTTCCGGCAACCGCACGATCACATCAGGCTTGAACACGCGGTTGCCTTCATCGCGAAACGCGCCTTGGGTTTCGTATTCGATACCTTTGCGCAAGCCGGATTGTTCCAAGACTTTTTCCAGGATCATTTCGCCCCAGTTGCCTTGGGTTTTATGATCGCCTTTTAACGCGCGGGTCAGGTTCAGCGCTTCCTGATTCATCTTAGCCGTATCGCGGCGTAGCGAGACGATTTCCTCGCGTAAGGAAATGCGGTCTTTGGTTTCGTTATCGTAAACGCTTTCGACGCGGCTTTTGAATTCACCGAGTTGTTGCTTAAGTGGTGCAACCAAACTTTCGATACTGACTTTATTGTGTTCGGTAAATTGCTTGCCGCGTTCTTCGAAGATCTTATGCGCCAGATTCTCGAACTGAGTTTTTAATTGATTTTCCGCATCTTGCAGTAGGCGGATTTTCTCGGCGTTGCTTTTGTGTTGTTCTTGCTGACGCGCGTTGAGATCCGCGTTTTCGGTTTTCAATTCCAACAATTGTTGTTGCAGCAATTGCAACTCGGATTCTTTTTGCGCCAACAGCAAAACCCGCTCTTCGCCCACGGCCAATTTAACGGCCTGTTGTTGGACTTGCTGTTGCTGCTGCTCTAACTGATTTTGCAATTCGCGCTGTCGCTTACCGCTCAGCCAGGCGCAAGTCAGGTAACCCAGCAAAGCCGCCAACGGTATTGCCGCCAGCGCCATCCCTATTTCTGTTTCCATCGAAATCCTCTTAAAGAATCAAGCGAACTGCTTAACGCGGCTTGATCGACAAATCCCCAATCGTAAAACCAATGTCAAAGCCCTTGCCTTTACCCATCAACACCAGGGAGATTTCGCCACGGGTCAATACTTGCCTATCCACCGAGTTTTTAATACCAAAGTGATTACCCAGCGAAATGTAATCGCCAAAAATTTCGCTGATATATTTCACATCGGTGAAATGGCCTTCGCCTTCGATAACCGAATAACCAATCGTAAAGCCTATGCTTTTTGAGGACAGCTTGACCGCTGCCTTTTGGCCATTACGACAGGTGATTTCGCCGGTGCCGTCGTATTGCTTATAAGCCAGCGAAAAGCCCTCCATCTTGTAGGTCATGCTGCAAGTACCCAGTTTCTTTTCGCCAAACTGCTCGTTAAAGTCAATCTCGGCCTGATTAGGCTGGCCGGTATCAGTGGCTTCCGGAACGGCCGGCGCTGCCGGTTCCGATGGCTTTGGAGACGGTGCGTCGGTTAGCGGATGGGTAACAAAATCGGCGTGGCTTATATTGGAAAACCCGACAAGTAGACAAGTGGCGTAAAGCAGTTTCCGACCAGAAATCTTACGCTGGGCTAAATTACTCAGGTTTAGGCGATACCTCTGCTTTTTGGGGCAGGGGGCTGGCAAGTTAGTTGGCTGCTTATTCATCTATTTCGTCCAAATCAGTTAGACACGGAATATACGATTTGGCCAGAGAGCACAAATCGTTGGTTTTCAAAGCTGGGAAAGCGTGCTTTGAGTTATCAGGAGAGATTGTAGGCTTGGGATTAGCGGGTGGGAATGGCGAAAATCAAAATTGTACCGCTGGGCGATGGCGACGCTCAGATACTGACATTCAATGTTGCTCGTAATGTCCGCCGATAGCAAAAATATAAATGCAGTTATCGTCGAACTTATAAATCAGCCGGTCTTTATGCGAAATTCGCCTGGACCAAAGTCCGGCAAGATTGTGACGCAAGGGCTCCGGTTTGCCCAAACCGGTTGCGGGATCGCCGCGCAGCATTTCCTTGAGCAGTTTGCACAGCGCTTTGTGTAAAACTTTGTCTTTGTCTCTAAGCTCTTCGTAAACCGCCCAAGTGTTACCTTCAAATGCCAGCGATCTCATTGAATTGCTCTTCGCTTGGCCGGTAGCCTTGTTGTTGAGTATGTGTGGCGGCGGAAGCAGCGATTTGTGCCATCAGGCAGGCGTTTTGCAGCACATAAAGCGTTTCCTGCTCCCGTTCCCAATCGTCCGCGCTGATTACCACAAACGCCTCGCCAGCTCGTCGGGTAACTTTCAACGGCTCGTGATTATCGACCACTTGCTCGACGTAGCTTTTTAAATTGTCCCGAAATTGATTGACGCTGACAGTTTCCATAATCGCTTTCTCCTGTACGGAAGTTCCGTACCATTATAGGATGAAAGTCGTTATTGGGCTACGGCTATGAATGATGCTAGCCACTCAGCTATTCGCTATGTCAGAAAAAACAAGGTTTGGTAGGTGCGGTTAGCGGAGCGTAACCGCACAAAAATAATAGCTTTACATGCCTTCGGTTAGAACGATATTTCAGTGCTATCCCATTGAATTGACTTGATATACATAGCCTCAGAGCTTTCTAGTGCTATCTCAGTATACGGTAAGTGTAATTTTTGATTGTTGTCCAATGACCTAAAACAAAGCCAAGTTCCGTTATTGGTAACAGCTATGGAAATGCTTGGTAAAGGATCCTCTATACCTGAAGCATTCCTAACAAAGATTTTCGGTGAGAACGCCGCTCCATTGGGGCCGACAAATTTCGGCGGTACCACCCCATTTGGACCGAATACTGCGTCCGCAACCACATATGGCTCAACTGGAAGCACGCAAACAGAATCATAATCGTTCGGGGTTCTTATATGTTCTGGGTTTTTGATTGACACCCGTGTGTTCGCGGGGATCTGAAGTGGCCCACTTACCACGCCATATTCAAACTCACGAGAGCAGCCAATAAGAGTTAAGGTAACAATTACAGCGAAATAGATGTAGGGATTATAGTGATACATAAGCCTAACAAGTAATTTAAAGGTTTTCATACATTACTCGGACACCACAATCTCACAACGCTTTAAACACCTCCGCCGCCGCCTGCAAATCCTCCTTGGTATGCGTCGGTCCGTGGTGCTATTAGCAGCGTGTATACCGCACGAACGATGTTAGGCTATTCAAGCCAAAAGCTTGGCAAGCAGCGGCATGACTTCGGCGGCAAATACCAAGCCGAGCATCCATTTGACGATCAATAAATCCGATTTGACCGGCGCTAGCTCGATTTGCAAATCCTTTTTGGTGAGCGGATCGGCTTCGGTTTGGGCGTCGCGAAAAGCTTCCGATACAGCCTCCGCCTGTTTTTCGTCAAAACCGGCTTCTTTCAACTTACGCGCAAATTTGTGAGTATCAAAAGTCACACTAGCCATTGCATATCCCCTTTCAATTTGCCTGTCAGTGTACCAGAATTCAATGAGTTTTCAGGGGTTTGAACATACGCTACATTCAATCCAACAAGCACTTAAACACCTCCGCCGCCGCATCTACCGTTGCCTGCAAATCTTCATCCGAATGCGCGGCAGAAACAAACTCAGCCTCGAATGCCGACGGTGCCAGATATACGCCTTTGTCCAACATGCCATGAAAAAAAGCGTTTGAAACGATCAACATCGCAAGCCATCACCTGAGAAAAACGGTTGACCGATTTTTCATTGCTGAAGAATAAACCAAACATGCCACCGACTTGGTTGGTGGTAAAAGCAATACCGGCCTGATCGGCGGCAGTTTGGAGGCCAGCCAACAGTTTTGTGGTTTTGGCGGTCAAGGCCTCGTAGAAACCCGGCTGGTTGATCAGTTCCAGGGTTTTCAAACCAGCAGCCATCGCCACCGGGCAGCCGGACAAGGTGCCGGCTTGATAAACAGGACCCAGCGGCGCCAGATATTCCATGATTTTGCGGCTGCCTCCGAAAGCGCCGACCGGCAGGCCGCCGCCGATGATTTTACCCAGTGTGGTCAAATCCGGTTTAACGCCGTACAGGCCTTGCGCGCCTTGCAAACTGACACGGAAACCGGTCATTACTTCATCAAAAATCAACACGCTGCCGTATTGGTCGCAGACATCGCGGAGAGTTTGCAAGAAGCCTGGTTCCGGCGGAATACAGTTCATATTGCCGGCCACCGGTTCGACGATGATGCAGGCAATCTTGTCACCCAATTCAGCAAAGGTGCTGCGGACTGCATCGCTGTCGTTATAAGTCAGCGTTAGGGTATCGGCGGCCACCGAGGCTGGCACGCCAGGCGAACTGGGGACGCCGAAAGTCAAGGCGCCGGAACCGGCCTTGACCAATAGGGAATCGGAATGGCCGTGGTAGCAGCCTTCGAATTTAACGATCTTGTCACGGCCGGTATAACCGCGTGCCAGGCGCAATGCGCTCATGGTGGCTTCAGTGCCGGAGCTGACCATGCGGACCATTTCTATGGATGGCAGCAGTTCGCAGACTGTTTGCGCCATCAGCGTTTCTATCTCGGTGGGCGCACCGAAGCTCAAGCCTTTTTCGGCGCAGTGTTTAACTGCGTCGATCACGGCCGGATGCGCATGCCCCAAAATCATTGGTCCCCAGGAACCGACATAATCGACATAACGTTTGCCTTCGCTATCGTAAACGTAAGCGCCTGCTGCGCGGTCGAAATATACCGGCGTACCGCCGACACCACTGAAGGAACGCACCGGCGAGTTAACGCCACCGGGAATGTATTGTTTGGCTTGAGAAAATAATTCGGAAGATTGGGTCATTGGGGGAATGAAAGATTGGGTAAATCGGTAGGTTGGGTTTACCCTGAATAAGCTCGATAGAGGGTAACCCAACATTTAAGGCCGACGTGTTGGGTTACGGCTAACGCCTTTTATGCCCTTTCGGGCAAACCCAACCTACATCGTTATTGCGGTTTGCCAAACAAATGCGGGCCTTTGGGCTGCGGTTTGTTTTGCAAACAGAAATACGCCGCAGCATCGAATTTGATCTGCAAGGTGTGGGTGTCTTCGTGGTCTTCCAGGTATTTCTCGGCATCGATTTCCGACAGGTCTTTCATGATGTGTTCGGCAATGCAGTCGCAACTTTCTTGGAAGCGTTTTTCATCGACATCTTTGTTATTCGAGTTTTTCAGTTCCCGCGCGACGCATTTGGCTGAAAACTCTTTTTCGAATTGACGTTTCTCGGGTTCGGTCGCTTCGCCGCTATCCACGCGGTGGACAGCTTTTTTACTTGCAGACGGGGCACTGGCTTTGGGTGTTTCCGCTTCATCGCTGGAGCAGCCGGCAAGGGTCAACGCCGAAACAATCAGCGTGGCAAACAGATAAGACGTTTTTCTAGTTTTCATAAGTATTGTTAGTTCTATTAGTTAAGTAAATCTTGCAGCAATGTTGCCAAGGTTTTTTGTTGTTGATTTTGGGTTAAGCGGTTTGCGGTCACAATGCTTTTTAATTGCTGCAACGCCAGATTGAAATCGTCGTTAACGATCAAATAATCGTACTCCGGATAATGGCTCATTTCCGTCACCGCATCGCGCATGCGCCGGGCAATCACCTCCGGATTATCCTGGCCGCGGTTTTGCAAACGCTGGCTCAATACCTCGATAGACGGCGGCAAGATGAAGATCGACAGGCTTTCCGGCAACATCCTTCTGACCTGCTGAGCGCCTTGCCAATCAATTTCCAAGATCACATCCAGCCCTTTGGCCAGATTATCTTCCACGGTCTGTTGCGCGGTGCCATAAAAGTTGTCGAACACTTGCGCATGCTCTAAAAAAGCTTGCTGCTCGATCATGGCTTTAAAAGTCTCTACCGAGACGAAAAAATAATCGACACCATCCTGTTCGCCGCTGCGCATCGCCCGCGTCGTATGTGATACCGACACTGCCAGATCGTCCATCTCGGCAATCAGTTGTTTAACAAGACTGGTTTTGCCTGCCCCGGATGGTGCGGAAATAATATAAAGTTTGCCCGAAATCATGTGTGTTTATGAGGGTAATCCATGCGGCCGTCATTCTTTTCTGATAACGTCCATAGAGTCAAGCCCTAAGCGGTCACTGTGGTATCATGCAAGGCCTTTCTAAGCCCCTTCTTGAATGCCGATGAGTGTGATTTGGAACAACTGCCTGGCCAAGCTTGAACATGAAATTCCCAGTACCGATTTCAGCACCTGGATCAGGCCGCTGCAAGCTGTGGAAACCGACAGCCAGTTAAAATTGCTTGCTCCCAACCGGTTTATTATCGACCACATCAAACAACATTTTTTCGCGATCATCGAAGACGCCGTCAACGAGTTTTCCAATGCGACCTTGGCGGTACAGTTTGAAATCGGCAGTAAAAAATCGCCGGCCATCAAAGCACCGGCACTTAATAAAAGTCCGGCGCAAAAGAAGAATCAACCGAATTTTTTAAACAAAGCCTTCACCTTTGAAAGCTTTGTGGAAGGTAAATCCAATCAATTAGCCAGAGCCGCTTCGATGACGGTTTCCGATAACATCGGCAAGGTCTACAACCCGCTGTTTATCTACGGCAGTTCCGGTCTGGGTAAAACCCATTTGATGCATGCCATCGGTAACGCGGTGCTGTTGAAAAAGCCCGACGCCAATATCGTCTATCTGCATTCCGAGAAGTTTGTGCAGGACATGGTCAAGGCACTGCAACAAAACAGCATCAATCAGTTTAAAGAGTACTACCGCAGCATCGATATTTTATTAATGGACGACATCCAGTTTCTGGCCGGTAAGGAACGTTCCCAGGAAGAGTTTTTCCACACCTTTAACAACCTGCTGGACAACAAACATCAGGTGGTTTTGACTTGCGATAAATATCCCAAAGAAATCGATGGCTTGGAAGATCGTTTGAAGTCTCGCTTCGGTTGGGGTTTGCCAGTGGCTATCGAACCGCCGGATCTGGAAACCCGGGCCGCTATCTTGATTAAAAAGGCCATGCAAGTCGGTGTGGATCTGGATCAAGACATCGCCTTCTTCATTGCTAAACGCATACCTTCCAATGTTAGGGATTTGGAGGGTGCGTTACGGCGGGTGGTAGCCAACTCGCAATTTACCGGCCGCGACATCACTCTGGAATTTACCAAGGAAGCGCTGCACGATTTGATTAGCTTGCAAGATAAGTTGATCAGTATCGATAACATTCAAAAGACCGTGGCCGAATATTTCAAGATCAGGGTAGCCGATTTATCCTCAAAAAATCGCAAACAATCCATCACTCGGCCACGACAGGTGGCTATGTGTTTGGCTAGAGAGTTGACCTCGCACAGTTATCCTGAAATCGGCGATGCCTTTGGCGGGCGCGATCACACGACGGTCATCAACGCCTGCAAGCGGGTGGCTGAGTTGAAAGATGACGATGTGAAGATGGCGGAAGATTACAAAAACCTGTTGAGAACCTTATCGCATTAATTGCGCTTAAGTTGTGGATAAAGTGTGCCGAAAATACTCTATCCAGGTTATCCACAAACCTCATACAAGCTAAAACGGTATCCGGCAACAATGTTTGATACATGCTAAGATTTTGATTTAAATTAGATAAAACCGGTTTTCCACAGCTTTTTGTTTACATAGTAGTAACAATATATAAAAGATATTTATATGAAATTTATTATTAGCAAAGATCAAATTTTGCCGCCGCTGCAGCAAATCGTTAGCGTGATCGAGAAACGGCAAACCATGCCGATTCTTTCCAATGTGTTGTTGCAGGCCAGCGACGAGCAGTTGGTAATGACCGGTACGGATACGGAAATCCAGATTGTTGCTAAATTAAATATCGAATCAATATCGAATTCTGGGGAAATTACGGTTCCTGCTAGGAAATTTCTGGATATTTGCCGCTTATTACCAAACGGCGCTGAAATCCACTTCGAGTTGCAAGACGATAAAGTCAAAGTTGTCTCCGGCCGCAGCAGGTTTTCTTTAAGTACCTTGCCAGCTGAACACTACCCTGAATTCAATGAGTCAGAGTTTGAGCATAGCTTTTTATTGAATGCCGGCAAATTCAAGAAGGCGTTGGATAAAACCGTGTTTTGTATGGCTAATCAGGATGTACGCTATTACCTTAACGGCTTGCTGCTGAATGTGAGTAATTCCAGGCTAAAGCTGGTCGCTTCCGATGGTCATCGTTTGTCGATTTATGAAGATGACATAGGGCAAGCGACCGGTTATGAATCCCGCATTATCATGCCCAGAAAAGCGGTGCAGGAACTCAGTCGTTTGCTTGATGATGCAGATGCTGAATTGAATATCCAGTTTTCCAGCAACAACATCCGAATTTATTACAAGGATGTGGTGTTCTCTTCCAAGCTGATTGATGCCAAATTCCCGGATTTCAGTAAAGTGTTCAATCAAAGCTTTATGAGTCCGTTGCTAATCCAAAAACAAGTCTTGAGAGATGCGTTAACGCGGGTGGCGATTCTGTCTAATGAAAAATACAAGGGCGTGACTTTCGATATATCCAGAGATTTGCTGAAACTCAGTACGCATAATCCCGAGCATGACGAGGCCGAGGAAGAGTTGATCATCGATTATCAAGGCGAGCCGTTGAGTATTTCGTTTAACTCGCAATATATGCTGGATGCGGTGTCCAATCTTGATTCCGAAATGGCGGTGCTAACCATAGCCGGCAACGCCAGCAGTTGTTTTATTGAAGAACCTGAACAGCCTTTGTTTAAATTTATCGTGATGCCGATGCGGATGTAGGTTGTCCAGGGATTATGACCTTGTTAAAGCTGGATGTGCTGTCGGTCAGGAACATCCATTCAGCAAGTATCTCGCCGTCTCCTGCCATTAATTTCATCACTGGTGCCAATGCCAGCGGTAAGAGTTCGCTGCTGGAAGCCATTTTTATTTTGGGTAGGTCCCGCTCGTTCAGAACCACCCATACCAAGCAGGCAATTTCTTTTGATCAGCCGCAATTGACGGTGTCGGCACAAAATCGGCAACAGTCCGGTTCAGTCAGTACGTTGGGGATACAGATTGACAATAAACAATGCCAGATCCGCATCGATCAGGAAGATCGGCAAAAAGCGGATTTGGCTTACGCATTGCCGGTGCAATTGATTCATCCCAAGAGTTATCGCTTGCTGGACTCCGGGCCACAAATTCGTAGAGAGTTTTTAGACTGGGGGATTTTTAATCAGCACAAAAACTTTCTGCCCAGTTGGCGGAAGTTTAATAAGGCATTGCAGCAACGCAACGCTTTGTTGAAAACCCGGCAAATTAAACAGCTGCCGGCCTGGGATAAGGAATTTGTGGAATATGGGCAGGTGATTAACGATTTTCGTTTGGCCTATGTCGCCAGCTTGCAACCGGTGTTTTTAGAAATGGCTAGCCATTTTTTGGATAAGGATGATGTCGATTTACGCTTCTTGCCAGGCTGGGACGATAGACAAGCCTTAGACTTTATTTTGAAAAACGATCTAGACCGAGATATGCGCTATGGCTTTACACATAGCGGCCCGCACCGAGCGGATTTTCAAACGTATCAAAACAAAAGACTGGCTAGAGACTATCTGTCACGGGGGCAACAAAAGCTTTTGGTCTTGGCTTTGTTATTGGCACAAGTGACCTTACTGAATCAGGAAAGCCCATACTCGTGCGTCATTCTCATTGACGATCTAGCGTCCGAATTGGATACAGAAAACCGGGCAAAATTGATAAAATACCTCGTTGGATTGAGTTGCCAGGTTTTTATCAGCAGTACCGATATAGCTGATTTTGGCGACTTAAGTTCGGTAGAAAACTATAAATGGTTTCACGTGGAACACGGCGATGTAAAACAATTTTGATGTTTCACGTGGAACAAATAATAAAAATTAACAACTCCCATCACACACGATACAACCGATTCATGCGTGACATGAAGACGGGCATCGTTGCGGTAAAACACAACACAATGGATATACCCATGAGTGAAAATTACGACAGTTCGAATATCACAGTACTAAAAGGCTTGGATGCGGTCAGGAAACGTCCAGGCATGTACATTGGCGACACCGATGACGGTTCCGGCTTGCATCACATGGTATTCGAAGTCGTCGATAACTCCATCGACGAAGCGCTGGCTGGGTATTGCAAGGGCGTCGATGTCGTCATTCATGAAAATGGGTCCGTATCTGTCTACGACGACGGTCGCGGCATTCCGGTGGATATACACAAAGAAGAAGGCCGTTCCGCCGCTGAAGTGATTATGACCATCCTGCACGCCGGCGGTAAGTTCGACGACAACGCCTATAAAGTCTCCGGTGGCCTTCATGGCGTAGGCGTCTCGGTGGTGAATGCCTTGTCTGAAGAGCTGACGCTGAAGATTCGTAAGAACGGTAAGCTGCATATGCAAAAATATGTACTCGGCGAGCCTGTAGCACCGTTAGCGGTGATTGGTGACTGTGAAGGCAGCGGTACCTACATCAACTTCAAGCCCAGCCCAACTATCTTCACCAATATCGAATTTCATTACGACATCCTTGCCAAACGTTTGCGGGAACTGTCGTTTTTAAATTCCGGTGTGCGCATCTCCTTGCGCGACGAAAGATCCGGCAAGGAAGATGTATTCGAATTCGAGGGCGGTATCAGCGCCTTTGTGCAGCATCTGAACAAAAACAAAACCCCGTTGTTTGAAAAAGTCTTTCACTTTATCGCCGAAAAAGAAGGCGTAACGGTGGAAGTGGCGATGCAATGGAACGACTCCTACCAAGAGAACGTGTTCTGCTATACCAACAACATCCCACAACGCGACGGCGGTACGCATTTGGCCGGTTTTAGAGGCGCCTTGACTCGCACCATCAACCAATACATCGAAACTAACGGCCTGGCTAAAAAAGAAAAGGTCGCCACCACCGGTGACGATGCCCGCGAAGGTCTAACCGCTGTGTTGTCGGTAAAAGTCCCCGATCCCAAGTTCTCCTCGCAGACCAAAGACAAATTAGTGTCATCGGAAGTCAAACCCTTGGTCGAATCGACCATGAACGAAAAACTGCAAGAGTTCCTGCTGGAACAACCGCAAGTCGCCAAAGCCATCGCCGCCAAAATTATCGATGCAGCCAGAGCACGTGAAGCGGCTAGAAAAGCTCGGGAAATGACCCGCCGCAAAACCACCCTGGATATTGCCGGTTTACCCGGCAAACTCGCCGATTGCCAGGAAAAAGACCCGGCCTTGTCCGAACTGTTCATCGTGGAAGGGGACTCGGCGGGCGGCTCCGCAAAACAGGGCCGTGATCGCCGCACCCAAGCCATCCTGCCGTTGAAAGGTAAAATCCTTAACGTGGAACGCGCCCGCTTCGACCGTATGATTTCATCGGAAGAAGTCGGCACCCTGATCACCGCCTTGGGCTGCGGGATTGGTAAAGACGAATACAACATCGATAAACTCCGCTACCACCGCATCATCATCATGACCGACGCGGACGTCGACGGCTCGCACATTCGCACCCTGTTACTGACGTTTTTCTATCGGCAATTGCCGGAGTTGGTCGAGCGCGGCCACATCTACATCGCCCAACCGCCCTTATACAAAGTCAAAAAAGGCAAACAAGAGCATTACGTCAAAGACGACAACGCCTTAAATCAATACTTGATCCAATTGGCTTTGGACAAAGCGCAACTACAAACCGATGCCGACACCCCGGTCATCCAAGGCCAAGGTCTGGAAAAATTGGCGACTGAATTTGCCGACGTGATGAGCATCATCAATCGCCTGTCCAGACGCTACGACGACCTGTATCTGGAGCAAATGACCTACATGCAGGTGTTAAGCGACGAAATCAAAGCCGATCAGCAAAAGCTGCAAGCCTGGTTGGATTTGCTGCAAAAAAATCTGAACGAGGGTGGTCATAAAGCCATATTCAGCACCGAGTTAAAATATCGCGGCAGCGACGACTTCGATGTGGAAGTCAGTAAGCGTCTGCACGGCATTACCAAAAGTTTTGTCTTGCATGCACCCTTCTTTGCCGGCAACGATTATCAAAAAATCGCCCGCTATGTAGAAAAAACCCTCAGCATGTTCGGCGAAACCTCTGTCATGCGTATGGGTGAGCGCGAACAACAAGTCGATAACTTCAAGCAAGCATTCGAATGGATGATGAAAGAAGTTAAAAAAGGCCAGCACATCCAGCGTTACAAAGGTTTGGGCGAAATGAACCCGGAACAGCTTTGGGAAACCACTCTCGACGCCAACGGCCGCCGCATGCTGCAAGTCACCATCAACGACGTAGTCGCCGCCGACGAAATCTTCACCACGCTAATGGGCGATGTGGTGGAACCACGTCGGGATTTCATAGTTAAGAACGCCTTGGATGTGGCGAATTTGGATGTATAACGTGTCGGGTGCCACAATTAGTGAAAAGTGTGCCAAAGTAGTGAAAAATTAGTGACACAAAAAATGAAAAAAACCGATTGGCTTTGGTTCTTAGAACCCGAATGGGAGCATGTTTGCAACTGTGGGGGCTGATCGGCAAGACGTTAGCGCTCAACTTGATGTGTTTATAGAAATGAAAGAGACTGATCGTTATCGATCCGTTGATGCCCTTCGAGCGTGCGTTTAATCAATGAGGGCTTCCAGGTTTGAGCTGTCTTACGAACTGAAAAGCCGATTGGCAAGTACTTTGTCTAAAGTAGATTAAGAATACATACAGCTTGAATTTAGCTATTACAATTGTGAACGTCCCGTTCTTTAGGACAAATTTGGTATATTGGCACTGTGTCACTTAGGCTCGTGGGTGACTGATCTGAATTACCGCGACAGATGGCCAAAGAAAATAGAGACGAATTTACAGCAAAGATCAAGCAACAGATAGCAAAAAGAGCTGGCTGGCTGTGTTCTGATCCGTCATGTCGCCGTCACACCATAGGCTCAAACTCTGATGGTGATGGCGAAATCAATCTCGGAATTGCAGCGCATATTTGTGCAGCAGCGCCTGGAGGTCCTCGTTACGACCCCACAATGACGCCCGAACAGCGTAAATCTCCGGACAATGGCATATGGATGTGTCAGCTTCACGGAAAAGCCGTGGATGCGAAAGACTCCACGTTTACCAAAGACCTTCTGCACGAATGGAAGGAAAAGGCACAAAAGGATTCGTGGCTACGCGTTCTCTACAATCAAGGCGTGCAGCAAGGCTTAGTGGATCAGGGGCTGTCAAAAGACGAGCTAAGCTTCCGTTTTCATGCCGCCGCCGCCGCCGATCTCAACGTTTTCAAACGATCTTACAAATGGCCATCGACTTCAATTGCACTGACGTTAGAGATTGATGGACTAAACGATCCCGTGAGCACATCGGCTTTAGCTACGGCACTTGCAACGTTAGATGATCTTGTCCTTGTCGCACCACCTGGTATGGGGAAAACGACGACACTGTTTCAAATAGCAGAAGCAGTTATTGCCAATAGTCATTCTGTTCCAATCATTATTCCACTCGGTGACTGGTCAGCTGACGGGGTGTCGCTGCTTGAATCCGTACTTAAGCGTCCTGCATTCTGTGGTATTACAGAAGATCAATTGCGCACCGTGGCATCAAAACCTGGCGTAATCCTACTTTTAGACGGTTGGAACGAACTCGACAAAGATTCTCGCAAACGGGCAGCAGTCCAGCTTGAGCGATTGCAGTTAGAACTGCCCGAAGTGAGCTTGCTTATTTCGACACGTAAACAGGCTCTCGATGTTCCGGTCAATGGCAAACGGGTTAACCTCCTGCCACTTGACGAAATGCAGCAGCTTGACATCGCACGGGCAATTCGTGGAGAGGCGGGCGAGCGTATTATCGATCAAGCGTGGCGAACGACTGGTGTACGCGAACTCATAACAATCCCTCTATATTTAACTTCACTGTTAGCTCTACCTGAGGAATCGCCATTTCCGGCTACTAAGGAAGAGATTCTTCGTCAATTTATTGGTGTTCACGAAGATAACAATTATTGCGTCGTAGCGCTCGAGGACGTTACATTTGGCCTCCACCAACGATTTTTGGAAGACCTTGCGGTAACAGCCACGCGAGTCGCAAATACGACTCTTTCAGAATCCATTGCGCGTAAATCAATTTCCGGAACGGACGACGAGCTCGTGGCCGAAGGACTAATTACTGAAAAGCCCCAGCCAAACTTGGTGCTGGAGGCGCTGGTCAGCCATCATCTGTTGGTACGAGATAACGTCCTCTCCGGTTATTCGTTCCAGCATCAGCAATTTCTAGAGTGGTATGGGTCTCATATGGTCGAGCGTCTGATGCTTTTAAGTGTTGGTTGTGAGAAGTCGCTGGAAGCATTGAAGTCGGATGTCCTGAATCTGCCTGTATGGGAGGAATCTATTCTCTTCGCGTGTGAGCGATTGGCGCGCGGAGTTCAGCCGCAGTTGGAAGCCTGCTGCTCTGCTATTTTGGAGGCATTCACTGTTGATCCTATTTTAGCTGCCGAGATGATTTACCGCTCCACTGAGGCAGTTTGGGTGCGTATCGGGCCGACTATTCAAGGCCTTGTCAGGCAGTGGCACAAAACCGGAAAAGTTGATCGCGCACTTGGCTTTATGATTGCATCAGGCCGCCCTGAATTTCTCGATCAGGTTTGGCCGCTTATCACACACGAGGATGATCAGATCCATCTCTCTGCATTGCGTCTAGGTAGACGCTTTCGCCCTTCGATTCTAGGAAGCGACGCTGTCAAGCGGCTTACGGAGCTCCCGCCTAAAATTCGGAAAAACGTTCTTCTCGAAATTGCGTCTAACAGTGGCATGGATGGCCTTGATCTAGTGACCGCCGTTGCTAAATCTGATCCCGACTCAGAAATAAAAGCCGCAGTGGTCAATGAATTTGCGTGGCGCTGTGCTGATAGACACATTGCTGATGTACTAAAAGGTGCTGACAATAAAACTTTTGACCTTTTGGTGCAAAATGACCTGATTGATAATCTAGAAGACGATGCCATCAAGACTAGACTCTCTGCAGCGCGGGAACGGCGGTGCAAAGAAGGCATGAGCGCCTACGATAAGTTGCACTCTCTGGTATATGGGCGTGGCGATATCGACCGGAGTACTGAACTAGCGACCGTAATCGCCGAAATTGAAATCGACAATAGGCAGAATGGCACTGTCAATCTTATTCATGAGGCTGCCAAATGCTTTCCTCGTGCCGTTGCCGCTGGTATCCTTCGTCGTTTACAGGAAGGTCGCACGCTTCCGTACCGCGCATCGGAGCTGATATCCGAATTAAGTTTAGAGTTTGTTGAAGACAGTGATCTGTGCAAAATTGCGCTTGAAGCAGATTGTATTGATGAGCGCGCAAATGCTGCCGCCTCGGCGCTTAGTACGAAGTCGGTAGGCCGCATTATCGACAAGATGTTTGATGCCATAAATCAGATTCACGATACTAATGGCAATTATGATAAATCGGTAGCTGATCGCTATCATATTCTTCTTAATCGAATCGGGTATACCAAAGCCCCATGCCTTCTTGCGGCGATCGAGGCAAGATCAGCGCAAGCTAACACTCAGAAAATTGTGGCATTGGCGGATCTAATCTCACGACACCCGCATGGCGAAAATCGTCGGGGTCAGCCGTTTGATTCAGGGGCTCTTGCTACGATTACAGAGTTTATAGAAGATTGGGGCAATCGATTGTTGGCTTCGGATGATGTGACGCGCAGGCAGCTCGCGTCGATTGCCACGCTTGCCTGTCACGCACCGTCTGCGGCGTTACTACCGTTACTTAAGCGACTGTTGGACGAAGAACTCCGACGTTGGCGAGCGTTCAAGGAACAGGCGAAAGTTGATCAGTACCGAGGAGGCTTGGCTACAAACGAAGCACGTTCGTCTTGGACGCTGCAATATCAGCGTGCGTTCCACGCGATCAATTGTGCAGAGACAAAGGCGCTGATGCGGGAATATTTATTAAACGAAGACTTCGGCTATTCAGCTGCATTGGTGCTTGTCGAGCAGTGGCGGGATGTGAATGAACCGAGCGACACCAATATTTGGAAGAGCGGGCCGAATTTCTCACGTGTAACAGAAAAGCGAGCTGCACGCTTATCAGATCCTTCGGGGTCTTCAGAGGAAGCCGACGCCATTTTCACAGTCATCGAGCAGTTGATAGGAGAGGAGGCGACCGAGACAATGAGGAAGCACGCGATAACACTTGCTATCGTGGCTACTGCACTTCCGCACGGCCGGCGAGACGATACCATTAAGGCAATTATCACCTTAGCGGATCGGCATCAACGCTGCCTACTCCTCACTAATCTCGTTCTCTCCGGCGTGCTACTTGATATAGAACTGATCAAACACGGTATAGCTGAGGTCTTTGAATCTGCTCAGAAACAACCTTGGATTTTGACAGAACGTTACGAGCTACGAGATTGGCTGAGTTTGTTGCCATTCAGTAATAGCTCAATTGATGCTTTTGACATTGTGCAAGCGTTACCGAAAGAACACCGCACCTCAGAAGCATTGGAAAAGTTGCTAGACGCGTTAGGGCACGCGCCTGGTGATAACGCGGAGAGCACCCTTTTCCGACTCGCCGAGGCTGATCCGTACCTTTACGCGTCTCATGCCTGGCGCAACGCTGTGTCTTGTCGCGGGACGCTTACAGCAATGATGTGCTTTGTAAATTTGGCCGCACAGGGTGTTTTCAACGGCAAAAGTGGTGAGGATCAATGGCGTATATCTATGCTTTTAGCGGGCTTTATAGGCGAGCAACCTGCATTGCGCTCGTACGTCTATGATCTTTTGAGAAACGCCCCTAACTCACCGGGGCTTGTGCTCCTCGCTAAGTCCGTCGCGGAAACCCCCGACGCGGACGGATTGTTGTTACTCATCCAAATTGAGATCGAGCAGAAGCGAGCCTTTGTGTCCTGGCGTACGATTGAGCGTATCGTGACTCAGCACGTTCCTACTGAAAACTGGGGAAGCGCTTATAACGTTGTGGCTGCGCCTGCCGTCGAACTACGGCGGAAACTGCTAGCCATGACGACTGACGGAGGCCCAGGAGACTCGGCTGCACGTTGCCTGAATACGATCGACCAAATCAGGGATGAATACGGTATTCCTGTAACAGAACTACGCCATCCCGATCTGGGTTCAGGCAAGGCATGGCCTATTCTATTAAACCATTAGTATGTCAATTGCTGATATTCAATTTAAAGAGGTTAGCCCCGAGGCTAAATTACCACCAATGCTGTCAAAGTGATGAAGGCGCAAGGTGCGTAGTGTCAGCTACTTATTTATATGGAGTTGACGCTCTATAGATTCGGCAACCAAAATCTGGCCGGATTCGTTTTTTGAATTGGTGGCGGTCTTGATCGGAATACGCAAATATGGGGCGTGTCATGTGCAGAAGCCAAACCACCCGCCCCCTATACCTACCGATAATGTATATTTTGTATTTGTCATTGCTGGAAATCGACCTAGACAATCTCGGGTAGACATTAGATTTACCGCGAAAATCCAAATTACGTCTCACCCCATTGAGCTTACCAGCCGTAGTAAGTTAGGGCCGCGGCCAAATATTAGATGTGCAATTTGCGTTATCAGTTCGAATCGATTTTTCTAAGAGCATAAATGCCACCAAAAATTAAAGTTTGATCTGTCGGTAGTTATAGGGGGCGGGTCAGGTTATTAAACAAGCAGTGTCGTTCAAAAAATAACCTGTCATTGCGTATATACATCGGTAGGGCAATCACCCCCCCTTTACCTACCGCTATCGCAAAGAGTATTCCTTCCGCTGCCGGAGATCGGCAATCATGTTCCAGCTGTGCTTTTAGATGCAATGCTAAGAAACGGACTAGACATAGACTTGCTGTTTATATCGTTTTGCCGATCACCATCAATTTGAATTCGATTCAAATTTGGGCGATCCCCGACGAAGAATTGGTACGAATTGTTCGAAGATACCAACGCCGCCAACGTGATTCTGGACCGGATCGTCCACCGGGCTAATCCTATAGAACTCAAGGGAGAGTCGATGCGGAAGCTGAAAGGTATAGCACGGCCTAAAGCCCATAATTTGTGAACCTTGCCGGGCCGAGGGTGTGCAAGTCGGTGTAGTAATGCAGTGTGGACAGAATAATTGGTCGCTATTAAAAATAAATTAAGGTGACGACTCAAAAATTGATTACTAATAACTGATTTATATTATGTTTTATATGAATTTATTATCGTGAGGTAGCACTACACCTTTTAAAAATTATATTACAGTTTTTGTAAAGTGTAATACAGTTTATGTATATTGCAGTTCTATTATATTCTTGTATATATAAAATATCGTTGAAAAGTTGAATTTTTTTTATTATTCTCAAATAAAAATAAATTTTCATATTCAGTTTAATTATGAGTCCATTTTCTCAATGTTTAGTAGCGCTTCGTACACGTTATGGCATTCGTCAGGGCGAGCTTGCGGCTCTGGTTGGATATGAACAGAGCTATATTTCTGCGCTTGAGGTAGGACTTAAAGGGCCGCCGACAGCAGAGCTTGTAGAGCGCATATGCGAAGGGCTGTCGCTTTCAGCTGAAGAAAAGCAAAGGCTACATGAGGCGCTGTGTGCATCTCAACGAAAATTCACAATTGATGTGGACGCCAGGGAAGACGTTTACTGGATGTTTAGAGATTTGAGGGAACAGCTATCGGAGCTATCGGAGGTTCAAGTGCGCATGATTCGTGATGTTGTCCGTTTGAGAGATCCCCAGAACCGTCAGGTATTGAAACCAATACGTAGTGTTAAGCGTAACAGATTTAAGGAGGCCACCATGTAAGCGGGACAAACCTTGCGGCTTGCCCCGCTGTTTGGAAGCATCAAACGATACTGCCGGATTGGCGTCTTCAGTATCGCTATAACCTTCCACAGCGTCAAGCCGTTTCCATGATTGACCCAATTACCGCACGTTCATTTAATCGTGTATAGGCATAATTTTGCCTAAAAATTGGTGTGTCATTACAGCAACTGACGATGTTGGGTTGAGCTTGCTCGGCACGCATCTGTGGAAGGAGCAGTCATGTATAGACTAGCGCTAAATATCATTACCTCATCATGCGGCATTGTTCGCGATAAATTTCTAAGCCACAAGAGTGTTCGGATGATCCCCTATAAGAGATTACTAGAACTCTTAGCTATTTATCTGTTTGATACATCCGCTGAAATTGTCCGAGATCTCGAACAACCAATAAGTCCATGTCTTTCCGAAAGCGCTACATTGCGCCGACATGCCCTGAAATTAGATTAACGGAGACGAGTTATGTCCTCGAATCTTTGGCAAGGGCGCTGGCGTGGTCGTCAACCTGACGGTGACGTCCATAAACGAGCTCGAAATGTCATTACCCCATCAGGTGGTATCGTTCGCGGTAAATTCCCCAGCCGCAAGAATGGGCGGATGGTCCACCACGAAGGATTGCTAGAACTCGAAGCGATTTATCTGTTCGAGGCATCTCCCAATATTGTCCGCTATCGTGAACAACCCGTAACCCTTCATTATCCCGATGGCGCTAAATTGCGCCGATATACCCCGGATTTCGAGCTGGTGTTGACCACCGGCGAAATCGTCCTCATCGAAGTCAAACCGGTCAGTAGCCTTGGTCATGACGATGTGCAGCACAAACTTAATTGTGTCGCTGAGCATATGCGCAGATCGAAAATGCCCTTCGTTATATTGACCGATGAAGTAATACGGCAAGAGCCACGCTTATCCAATCTTCGCTGGGTACTTCGTCAGGCGCCACGTATTCGGCCATCGGCGGATGCCATGACGGTCGCCATCAATAAACTTCGCGACTGCCTTCCTGCATCGCTTGCAGAGGTTACAGCTTTAACAACGGACAGTAGCGTTGACCTTTACTGTTTGCTTTTGGCGGGATCTTTACGCTGTTCTCTGGACCAGCCTATCTCGGACGATACCCGAATTGAATTGAAATTGGAGGCAGACAATGACTGGTTTTGCGTTGCGCAAGAATATGGTTTTTGATTGGAGAGGTATCGAGTACCGAATTGATCGGATTCAAGCGAATGGCGACTTGCTTTTGGAATGCCCGACTGACGGTCATTTATCGGTGGTCTGTCGCGAGCGGCTTCTTACCGAATATAGGGATGGCAAAATATCCGCAACATTAGCCGAATCATCTTCAAGCGCCTCTTCGCCGCCTACGTTTTCCAGGCCGCTCGAAGATTTAGCTGAACACGTGAAGCAAAAAGTGGTTCGCCGAAAGCATTATCTCGAAAAGATTCTGGCTTATGGCGTTCCGGTTTTTACAAAGGATTATCTCAAACCGCTGATCAAACTGGCTGCCGCGGAAATTGCCGATGCAAGCCCGCCTAGCATAACCTCACTTTATCGATGGTATAAGCGTTTTTCTGAACAAAGCGACGCGCGAGCCATTATTCCGAGAACTGATCGATGCGGACCTCGGACATTGCGGCAATCTGATCGCATTCTACAGTTGGCGGAAGAAGCGATGGCCGAAGTATTTAATCGTTCTCCCCAAGCGTCAGGCTATACACTCTATGAGCGCTTGTGTGGAAAGATCGAGCTTGAAAATCAGCGGCAACTGGGTGCTAAACCGCTCAAGGCACCGTCGCGACGCACCGTATATCGCATGCTTAAGCGAACCGATGCCTACGACCTAACGGTGTTAAAGGAGGGGAAGTCCGTTGCTGATCGCCGATTTAGAATTTCTAAGGTGGGGGTCAAAACGTATCGGATCTTGGAGCGTGTCGAAATTGACCATACACCGCTGGACTTATTCCTGATTGACGAACGGACATGGTTACCGTTGGGCAGACCGACACTGACTGTCGTGATTGATCACTACAGTCGGATGTTGCTTGGCTATTACTTGAGCTTTGAAAGTCCTTCCACTGCTGCTGTCATGGGCGCACTTCGCCATGCCATTCTGCCTAAAAAATTGGCGGAGCCAGTTATAGCCAATCTAAAAATCGTCAACAGCTGGCCTTGTTACGGCATACCCGAAAAAATGGTACTCGATAATGGTTTCGAGTTTCATAGCAACGATCTTGATAGCGTTGGGTTCGATTTAGGAAGCCATATTCAATTCTGTCCAAAACATTCCCCTTGGTACAAAGGTGTGGTTGAACGCTATCTCGGCACCATTAATTGCAGTTTTGTCCATCAGTTGCCGGGTACTAGTTTTTCGAGATTCTATCAAAGGGGGGATTACGACCCACAAAAGGCGGCCTTATTAACCTTTGCAGAATTCAAACAGGTTTTTGAGAAATGGGTGGTCGATATCTATGCTCAGGACTTACACCGAGGTATTGGTACCACGCCTATGGTACGTTGGCAGGAAAGCATGACACATCATCAGCCGATACTTCCCAATGATCTGCAGACTTTTCAGTGTCACATCGGGAAAGTCTATTCCCGATCATTGCGTCATGATGGCATTTTATTGAATTGGCTGTATTACCGTAGCGACGAACTCGCGCCCATCATGCGTCGTTATGGTGAAGGCGTTAAGGTTAGGGTAGTACACGACCCCGAAGATCTGGGTGAAATCTATGTTTGGGGACCTGACGATGCCGAGCCTATCACCGTAAAGGCAGTCGAGTACGACTATGCAAAAGGCCTTACGGCAACGCAAAACAAATTTATCCGTCTGAGGCTGAATGAACAAGGTGAGGCGGCTGTCGACAAAGTGGCATTACGCCAGGCTAAACAAGATTTGGCACAGGCTGTAGAAGACTTGATGATCAGTCGTAAGCTTAAGGATAGACGTCGAAGTGGCGCTTTGCGGGGGATCAGCAGCAGTAAACCGAACGGGTCCGATCTGAATACTGTCACTAAACCCGACGTTATAAAGGTTACCAAGCCGAAAAATACCAAGGTGTCTATAGCGGGTGATCAGGGTCAAGAACAGACGGCGATGGAAATCATCGCCTCCTTTCAAATGAAACGCTGACAGGGAGGTCGCGATGAATTTCAAAGAGATTTTCGATGCATTGCAGCGTTTCGATGAAGAGTACATTCCCTTCCCGCCTTTTGTTGTTGCAGTCGATGCCGTCAAAGCAAACATCGCGCTGTTTCGAGAGACGGGGATTGCACATCATCTGCTTTTACTGGGAGAAAGTGGCACGGGTAAGAGCAGTCTCTGCCGGTGGGTAGAACAACAATATCCTCGCTTCAAGTTGCCAGATCGGGATGTTACGCCAGTATTGATCGTATCGGTGCCACCGGCGGCCACCATTGCCAGTATGGCGTCCGCGCTGCTCGAGAAATTGGGTGATCCGGCGGCGGCTTCCGGCACTGTGTCGGCAAAAACCGCTCGGGTGATTACGCTATGCCGCGCCTGTCGGGTAGAAATGATTTTGTTCGACGAAGCCCAGCATATCCATGATCGCGGGAAATCAACTACGCATTATTTGGTGGGCGACTGGCTTAAATCATTGATAGACCAGACGGGGGTACCGACGGTGTTTCTAGGTCTGCCTCGCCTGGAAAAACTGTTACAGGTTAACGAGCAATTACGCCGACGTTTTTCCCGACGTATTCGTTTGGCCTTGGGACAAAGTGATAAGGACACTATCCACGCTGAATGTTTGCAGTTATTCCGTTCGCTGGGTTCTTGTTTGCCGCTTCCTCTGCACTGCGGCTCTTGTGGCTGGGACGAACTGGGTATGCGCCTCTATTACGCCAGTGATGGCCGTGTGGCCTATATCAAAAAGCTGTTAGCCACATCGTTGAGGATCGCACTGGAAACAGAAATAAACGAGATTGGACCGTCCCTATTGGAGCAAGCCTTTACCGAGGAAATATGGTGGGAAGGTGTGGGCAAGCTAAATCCGTTCAATCCGGGATTCGAATTTCGCCGTCTGGCTCGAGGAAACGAACCGTTTGAGTGCGGCAGTTTCGGCAATAGCCGCAGGTCTGGTCTGGAGCCGGTATGCTGATTCCGCATAGCCAGTATCCGGTGCGCCAAACAATGGAAAAGGGGGAAAGTCTAGCGGGTTATTTATATCGTTTTCAGGGTGGCAACGGGCATCGAATCACTCGGCGCTTAGCGCATACCTTAGGCGCTTTGTATCGCGGAACGGCAACTGATGCTACACCAGCGGCTTTTGATACCTTACAAACGTTGCTGGGGACTTCAACCGAACTTGATCGGACCTGGTGGCTGCGCAAACGGCGTTTACCGAAATGCTCGAATGGGCATGAGAATAGCAGGCCGGGAATAGATATCGTCCCGGTACGTTTTTGTGTTCTCTGCCTAAGCGAATGCAGTTTTCATTTTGCCCTTTGGGAATTGCCGCAGATTGCGGCATGCCCCGTTCATCAGATCCGATTGTATGAGCACTGCGCTCTTTGCGGCAAAACTTTTTCCTGGTCCGAATTAATGCCGGATTGGTTTTGTGCCTGTGGTCAGTCGATTATCAATGCACCCATTACACTTGCCAGTCGCAATCAGTTGCTATTTGCCCAGCTCTTAGCGGGATCGGAAGATGTTGACCTGCCCAGTCGTTTCAACAACTGTGATGAATCGTCAATTTCGAAAGGTTATACGCTCAGTGAAGTTTACGCAGGTCTCGAATGGGGCAGTCGGTTGCGTAAAGCGTTATGTCGTGACGGTCATCGATCCCGCAAGCCGATTCAGAGCAAGTGGAGTCACAGACCTTACTGGTCTGACGACTGGATTGTCGTGCTTATAATGGCGTCGCCTGACGAATTAAGACATCGGATACTGAGAATACTTGCCAGACGATTCAGAGGGCATAAAGACTTGCTCTGTTCCGTGTCGAAATTAGATTGGTTGTATCGGATGATGCTATTTGTCGACACCGGCAGCTATGGATACTTCCAGATGAAAATTCAGGTGGTAGTGGCGCAAATGCTGGCCGACTACCAACTGAAATTGCCGATCTCGTCGGCGGTGTTTTATAACCCCTGGATTTCGCCAACACGGCGACGCGAAAAACAATCAGCGTTGATGCACTGGTGGGCAAATTTATCCAAACATATTGGCGACCTCGATCCCGAAATGCTTCGCTATCAACAAACAACAGTTATACCGCCCGTCAAATACGGTAAGCGGGAATACGAGTTGGAGTTGGTGGACATCCTAAATCGCCTGTCGAGTGAGGCATTCCAGCACGCTGATTTAGCGGATTGTCGAGCGCTCATCTATTGGTGGCGGATACCGAAAGAATTGCGTGAGCTAAGCGATCCTAGCGATGTTTTACCAAAGCTCGGATTACACCTGACGGGAATACCCGATTATGAGCTGTACTTCGTCGGATCCCTGGTTCGACTGGCATGTCAGGAAAAACCAGCATGATTGCCGTGAACGATTATTGTGCTTTACCTGTGCGTCCGCGTCCGATCAATGGCGAGGCTACCCTGGGTTTTTTGATGCGCGTTGCACGGGCAAACGGTTACGAATCGCTGCGGCAGTTAGGCAACACATTTCGAAACTTTGAAGGCCTATGCCAAGCGCTTGGCTTATCCGCTGAGGAAAGACAGGCATTGTTTGGACCCCATCCAAGTTTTTGGGGACCAAGCGCATTGTCGAATGGGCTGACTGCCATCGACTTTAACCATAGTCAAATGCGCTGGTGTCCGCTCTGCCTTCGCGAGTCGGCACATCTAAGGGGTCCATGGCTGCTGAAAATCAGCTGTATTTGCAACCGGCATTCAATCCGTTTACATGAGCGATGCCCAAGTTGCGGCAGTACTCAGCGGCTAGAACGGGTTTAACTTGAACAATGCGCTTGTGGAGCGCGGCTTGCCGATGCCCGAGGTACCGATCGGGTCGATGAGCCACTGCTTTCACTAAGCCGTGCTATTCAGGCGGCAATGAAAGGCAAGTCGGCATTGGCGGGTTTTCCTGCCATGTCACTGCCGGAATGGATTCGATTGATTGGTTATCTAGGGCAGTACTCGGAATCCTTCCAACCCGCCAAACCGGGGAAGATTGCGAATTTACACCAACTGGATACTGCAACCACGCTGATGCTGCAAGTGAGTCGGCTATTGGATGGCTGGCCGGAAAACTTTCACGCCCTATTGAGCACTCTACATCAGCAAGCAGACAGTCAATCCAGTATTCGGAGGACTTTCGGGTCATTCTATAGGACTTTATACACGGACTTGTCCGGTGAATGTTTTCAATTCCTGCGCGACGCATTCGAGGGCTATTT
>Ga0160182_133235_pt1 | contig 55356 bp, 48 predicted proteins | sample met14sa_FD_108561 | JGI IMG/M metagenome (GOLD analysis project Ga0160182, IMG submission 108561) | Synthetic bacterial communities of pure cultures from sediment of Lake Washington, USA, under high oxygen condition - MT... | ecosystem: Engineered > Modeled > Simulated communities (microbial... >... | reverse complement strand
GGAAGAAAATTCAATATGAATAGCAGCCATCGCAAGGCGCTATTTAGTAATATGGTTAGTTCATTATTCAAACATGAATTAATAAAAACAACTTTACCAAAAGCTAAAGAATTAAGAAGCTATGCTGAGCCATTAATTACTTTGTCTAAAGAAGATAGCGTCGCTAAAAGACGTCTTGCTTTCGCTCGGTTGCGTGATCGTGATGTAGTCACTAAGCTTTTCAATGAGCTAGGTCCTCGCTACAAGAATAGAGCGGGTGGATATTTGCGTATTATGAAGTGCGGATTTAGACCCGGTGATGATGCGCCGATGGCTTATGTAGAGCTTGTTGATAGACCTACCGCTACGATAGAAGATTAATTCAGTTTTTCGACTACAAGAAATATTTTTAAATATTATAATCAGCCTCTAAAATCTGAAACATTACGTTTGTGATTAGGGGCTGAATTTATAAAATTCAAATCCTAATCTTAAATACATAACCCAAGATTTTAATCTGGATTATAGTCATTATAAAAAACCATGTAGACTGCGATAGAGAGGCTAAACGTTTTCTTATATCCATCTATTCAATTTGGCGGGCTATTATAAGACCTTGCCAACTCAATGTTTATCGATTTCTCCATTCAGTAACAAAATTTCAGCAATATAACTACTAAGGCCTAGTGGGAGGTATTTTTATGTCTCCAAACTACGTATTGTAGAATGTTACTGCGTTATCCGTGCCTAATAATCTTTGTATAGTGGCAGTGCTTATGACCTGCGTGTTCTGGGTCGGCTAGATTAGTTTTTTTTATAGGCTATAAGTGACTACTCGTAAAAATCTTTTGATGTGCAGTCAATTTTGTCGGTCATCAAAATAGGTGTTTCGCCTGCCATATTTTCGTTCAAAAATATTAGAAGGTAGATAGCGAGTTTGAAATACAGATGTTGAATGAGGTAAATAATCCTGTTCAATAATTGTTTGGATGGCGATATGGTAAAAAATAGCGGTGGTATGTCTGCTTTTATGTTTTCTACAATGAGTGCGGATAAGTTATCGGGCATTGTATTTTGGAATATGCGATAAATAAACAAGGCTGGTAGTCAATTAAGTCAATGTACAGACCATATCTCCGGGTGAGGATGGACCCTCTTTGATGTAACCGGTACTGACAATATCATATTTTTGTTCCATGCCAAGCGAGTAACTTGATTCTATTGCTGTGAAATACATAGGACTGTTGGTAGTTTGCATGCAGCGATAATGCATTGATACTCAATGGCGCTATGCTGTTTGTCCACAATAAAACTCTTATTCAAATCACTTTTGCGTCAAGCCTGGGTGTCCCTGTCAAAAAAACACGCCCTCTATTATAGTTTGTCATAATCTGTTTGATGAATAAAGAAACAGGAATGTTGGGTAGTGGCTGGTTGCTTGTATGAGATGATCGGCGCTATATGTTGTCTGTCATCTGAAATGCCATTCCTCTTAAGTAATGCGGGGGGATAGTTTAGCTACTTGGCATTAAAATGTGAACTTGAGGGAAGTAAGGAAAGCGGCTGGCGGAGTGTTAAAAAAGTGCCGGTCAAGAAGCGCCCCAAAGAGGCGAAAAAAATATTGTTTCGCGCGGTTAATCTTGCTTTTTAATGGTATCAAAAATGGCTTTCTCCTGGTTTGGCAAGTTGCGTATAAGGCAATCTCGAAAGCTACATTGAATCGTACATAAAAAATTAGTAGCCGCCTTCAGCGTTGACTTTGCATGTAAGGTAAGTCTAATGGTTTATGGTTCCAACCAACCGGATACTTTATCATTTGCGTCGAAATCAACCTCGCCACCTTTAGAATTCGGGAAGTACCATGCCTCGCCTGTTTTCCACTTATGAATTTTACCGGGTTTTCCGAGTAGTGAAGTGACCTCAGCTTTTGATATGTTTACTTGTAAAGCATGCCATGGATTACCGGTGACTTTTTTTGTTTTTACGTTAGGGGCTTTGACGGGGTTGGTTGATTGTAATTCTTGCACCCGTTTTTTAAGCGCTTCAACTTCCAACCTCAATTCTTGAATTTCAGTTGCCTGAGCCAGTGCATTACTTGAATAGCAAACCAAACTGATTGTAGACATTAAAAAAACGTGGCGAACTAATCCGGCTACATGGTGATATAAAAAAATATTCATTTAATTCCAGATTCGAGGGTCGTTGCATTTAAAATCAGTAGGTTAGTAGTTTGTCGGTAATAAAGACGAGGAAAAATACGCATTCTACCGTCAACTGGACGCAGTTTGATTCTACTATTGCCGGGAATTATTGAATAGAGTGAGCCACATCTGATTATGGAATAATCAGATGTGGCTCTTGCAAGGCTATCCTACGACGCGAAAATTAACGGATTTATATTTCCGCTGATTTATATGTTGATAAGAGTATCGAGATTAGTGGGCGTAAGTTAGTTTATAATCTTACACGGTATTCTATAGTTATTGTGCAACAGGGTTGATGTCGCTCAATAAATGTTGAATCATATTGATTAGATTAGAATAATTCGCCTGCATGCAGAGTGCAATCAATTCAGATGCTTGACACTGTTCCTCACATTACTCCCCTTGTGTTGTATCTTCTTTAATAATCTTGCTGGACTTTTTTGGAAGTATTTTATGATTAATGTCTTTATCACTGTGAACTATGTCTGAAAATTATTCGTTTGATCGTGATTATTCGCTGGATTCTTTAAAAATTCCTCCCAACTCCATTCAGGCCGAACAATCGGTTTTGGGCGGATTAATGCTGGATAATCAAACCTGGGATTCCGTGTCAGACAAGGTGGTGGAAAGCGATTTTTATCGAAGAGATCACCGACTGATTTTCAAGACGATTGAGCAACTCGCCGAAAAACAGATTCCTTTCGATGTGATTACCATATCGGAAGCGCTGGAAGCGATAGGGGAGCTGGAAAATTCCGGCGGACTATCTTATTTAGGCATGCTGGCAAAAGACACGCCCAGCGCCGCGAATATCGTCACTTACGCGAATATCGTCAGAGATCGATCGGTGCTGCGGCAATTGATTCATGTCGGCACCGAGATTTCGGATTCTGCGTTCAATACAGAAGGCCGCGAGACAGCCGATTTGCTTGAAAATGCCGAGCGTGAAGTATTTAAAATCGCCGAACAAAGGCAGCGGGGGCAGGGCGGTTTTTCAACCATCAAGTCTCTACTGGCGCGCGCCGTCGATAAGATTGAAACGCTGTTTGAACAGGAGGGCTCCATTACCGGAGCGGCCACAGGATTTACTGATTTTGATGAATTGACCTCCGGCCTGCAACCGGCCGACTTAATTATCGTGGCTGGCCGACCTTCCATGGGCAAAACCACTATTGCGATGAATATGGCGGAAAATATCGCGATTAAAGGCGACAAGCCGGTCGCGGTATTCAGTATGGAAATGCCGGGAGACTCGCTGGCGATGCGGATGATGTCGTCGCTAGGCCGTATCGACCAACATAAAATCAGAACCGGCAAGCTGGAGGATGATGAGTGGCCGCGCTTGACCTCGGCCATCAATTTGCTGGCTGAAACCAAATTATTCATCGACGATACCCCGGCATTAACACCGACCGAAGTGCGTTCAAGAGCCCGGCGTTTGGCGCGTGAGCACGGCCAGCTGGGCTTGATCGTATTGGATTATTTGCAACTCATGCAATCGCCTTCCAGCGGTGAAAACAGGGTACAGCAGATTTCCGATATTTCCAGGGGCTTAAAGGCGCTGGCCAAGGAGTTGAACGTCCCCGTGGTGGCATTATCCCAGCTTAACCGTAATCTTGAACAACGCCCCAATAAACGCCCGATGATGTCCGACTTACGGGAATCCGGCGCTATCGAGCAGGACGCCGATTTGATCGTGTTCGTGTATCGGGATGAAGTGTATAACGAAGACAGCCCGGACAAAGGCATCGCCGAGGTCATCATCGGCAAGCAACGTAACGGCCCGCTGGGAACCGTCAGGCTCACCTTTCTGGGGCAATATACCCGGTTTGAGAATTTTGCGGGAACCTATACCGGCGGGGATTATGAATGACCCCGGCAGCTTATGCGGTAGTCAATCTGGATGCGGTTCAGCATAACTTAGCCAAAGTGCGCAGCTGTGCGCCGGATGCCAAGGTTATGGCGGTCATCAAGGCCAACGGTTACGGACATGGCATGCTGCGTATTGCCGAAGCCTTGCAACAGGCCGATGCCTTTGCCGTCGCCAGAGTTGATGAAGGCATTCGGTTGCGCAAAGCGGGATTCAAACACAGGATTGCCGTGTTAGAAGGATTTACCTGCGCAGAAGAGTTAGACGAATTGCTGCATTACCAACTGGATGCCGTGGTGCATTCCTTAACCCAGTTGGAAATTTTTGAAGCAGAAACAAAATCCGGGGCTTGTGCGGTCTGGTTAAAGCTCGATTCCGGTATGAACCGGCTGGGTTTCAAGGCAAAAGAGTTTGATTCTGTCTATCAGCGTTTAACGCGGTGCGCTCTAGTAAGACAGCCGGTCAGTCTGATGACGCATTTTGCCAGTGCTGACGATGTCAATGACGATAAAACCTTAAGGCAAATCAATCTATTCAATGAAACGACTAGCGGATATTCCGGTGAGCGCAGCATGGCTAACTCGGCAGGTATCTTGGGCTGGGAGCAATCGTTAACCGATTGGGTGCGCCCCGGTGTTATGCTGCACGGCATATCGCCGTTTCCTGATTCAACAGGCCGACAGCTGGGGCTGAGGCCGGTTATGGAACTGCATTCACGGTTAATTGCGGTCAAGCAAATCGAAGCGGGCGATACAGTCGGTTACGGCGGCAGCTGGATCTGTGAGAAGCCTACAACACTGGGCGTTGTGGCGATAGGTTATGGCGACGGTTATCCCCGTTATGCCAAAGTCGGAACGCCGGTACTGGTTAATGGCCGACGCGTCCCGCTTATTGGCAGGGTTTCAATGGATATGATTACTGTTGATCTGGAAACCGAGGGGCATGCAAAGCCCGGTGACTTGGTGACCTTATGGGGCGAGGGCTTGCCGATTGAAGAAATTGCTCGATGTGCCGATACCATACCATATACTTTGGTGTGTGGTGTCACTCAGAGAGTTCAAGTCATTGAAAAAGCGGCGGAAAGGTAAGTCTTACGACATTCCTTTGTAATGATCTGAATCAGGGATAAGTAATCAGGTTTCAGTCCTGCATTGACCCCGGTTATGCCTATGCCCCGAAGGCAGTGAGAAGTTATGAAGGTTCATTGTAAGAGTTCGATAAAATAAGCTTTTTAAATTTAGAGTTACTGAAAAACGACAAAAACATGGCAGATAATTACGGCGTAGACAGCCACAAACTGGTGTATCACCCGCAGCGAGTGGCGCAGTGGTTGGACAGTAAGCACGACTGGCAGCACGCCAAAGCCGTGTATCCCATCTATATGGAGGTATCGCCGGTCGGCGCCTGCAATCACCGTTGCACATTTTGCGCGGTCGATTATATCGGCTACAAGGCGCAACGGCTGGACGTAAAGATTCTGGCCGATCGTCTGGCCGAAATGGGCCGGCTGGGCGTGAAGAGCATCATGTACGCCGGTGAAGGCGAACCGATGTTACACAAGGAGATCAACGAAATCGTCAGGCTGACCGTCGACGCCGGCATTGACGTCTCCTTCACCACTAACGGCACCTTGATGAACCCGCGTTTTGTCGAGCAGTCGCTGCCGTTGGTGTCGTGGATCAAGGTGTCCTTGAATGCCGGCAGCGCCGAGAATTATGCCGCGATTCATCAGACCAAGGCTTCGGACTTCGACTTGGTGCTGAACAATCTGCGCCGCGCCGTCGCCCATAAAAAAGCCGAGCAATTGTCATGCACCTTGGGCGCGCAAATCTTGCTGCTCCCGGAAAACCGGGAGGAAGTGACGACGCTGGCGGCCATCTGCCGCGACATCGGCCTGGATTATCTGGTGGTCAAACCCTATTCCCAGCATCTGTCCAGCGAAACCCGTCGCTACGAAAGCCTGCGTTACGACAATCTGCTGGGTATGGCCGAAGAGCTGGAAAAATTCAACAGCGACGGCTTTAACGTGATTTTTCGCGAACAGAGTATGAAAAATTATTCCACATCCGAGACTGAACGCTATAAAACTTGTCACGCCACCCCGTATTTCTGGGCCTACATTATGGCCGACGGCGAAGTTTACGGTTGCAGCGCCTATCTGACCGATAAACGCTTCGCTTACGGCAATATCCATCAACAGTCGTTCCAAGAAATCTGGGAAGGCGAGAAAAGACAGCAAAACTGGCAGTACATCACTAAGGAACTGGACATAGGCCAATGCCGTAAAAATTGCCGGATGGAAGCGGTCAATCAATATCTCGACAAATTAACGGCGCAGCAACCTGCCCATATCAACTTTATCTAGGTGGGGAACATGAAAGTACTGGTTACAGGCGGTGCGGGCTTTATCGGCAGCCATTTAAGTCGCGAATTGTGGCGGCAAGGTCACGAAATAAAGGTGATCGATAATCTTTCAGGAGGCCGCAAGGAGACTATCGCCGACCTGCTCGATCAGCCCAACTTCGAGTTTCATCAACTCGACATCCGCGATGCCGAAGCGATCATGCCGTTATTCGCCGGTGTCGATTGGGTGTTTCATCTGGCCGGTTTGGCCGACATCGTGCCGTCTATCGAGCGACCGCGCGCCTATTACGAAACCAATGTCAGCGGCACGTTTAACGTGCTGGAAGCGGCACGGGCCGCTAACGTCAAGCGCTTCGTCTATGCCGCATCGTCGTCCTGCTATGGACTGGCCGAGCAATTTCCTACGCCTGAAACTGCCGCCATCAAACCGCAATATCCTTATGCGCTGACCAAATATCTGGGCGAGGAATTGGTGATGCATTGGGCTCAGCTGTATCAACTGCCGGTCGTGTCGCTGCGGTTGTTCAACGTCTATGGCCCTCATGCCCGTACCACCGGGGCTTATGGCGCAGTGTTCGGGGTGTTTTTGGCGCAAAAGATCAACAACAAGCCGTTTACCGTGGTGGGCGACGGCACGCAAACCCGTGACTTTACCTACGTTACCGATGTCGCCAATGCGTTTATCGCAGCGGCCAACTCGGAGATTTGCGGTGAAATCATGAACGTCGGCAGCGGCGGCACTTACAGCGTTAACCATCTGGTCGGGCTTCTGGGCGGCGCTATCGAATACATTCCCAAGCGGCCAGGCGAGCCGGATTGCACCTTTGCCGATACCGGCAAGATCAAGGAAAAATTGGACTGGCAACCGCAAGTCAGTTTCGAGCAGGGCGTTGCTAACATGATGGCCCATATCGATTACTGGGAAAACGCGCCGCTGTGGACTTCGGCTTCGATTGCCGATGCCACGGCCGATTGGTTTAAATATCTCGACAAATAAGGAGGCGGCAGATGGCTATAGGACAAGCGGCATCACAATTCGCACAGTTGCTGACGAGCAGCATTTTTACCGATCATCAGGGACAAACGTTGGATGGCGAAGCGGTGATTCAGCAGATGCTGGCCGAGTTAGCCAGAGTCCGCGAGCAGCAGGCCAAGATTATGGTACTGGGCAACGGCGGCAGCGCGGCGATTGCCAGTCATGTGATTACCGACCTGCGCAATGTCGGCGGCTTGTGCGCATTGACCTTGCACGAAGCAGCGCCGTTGACCTGTTTTACCAACGATTTCGGTTACGAGCAGGCCTTCGCCAAACAAATAGACGCTTTTGCCAATGCCGACGATTTACTGATTGCTATCAGCAGCTCCGGGCAATCGCTGAACATCATCAATGCCGTGCAGGCCGCCAATGCCAAAGGCTTGGCGGTCATGACGCTGAGCGGTTTTAAGGCCGATAATCCGCTCCGCAAGCTGGGGCGTTGGAACTGCTGGCTGGACAGCGACCATTACGGCATGGTCGAGCTGGGGCATTTGTTCGTGTTGCACCATATTACCGATCATCTCATCAGGAACTAATGTTAAATGTCCACGGAAAAAGTCGTATCTATTGATCAACTGGCGCAACGTTCCGCCGAGTTAAAAGCCCAAGGCAAAATCGTGGCCTTGTGTCACGGCACTTTCGATCTGCTGCACATCGGCCATATCCGCCATTTGCAAAGCGCATCGAGGCAGGCAGACAGCTTGCTGGTCAGCGTCACCGCCGACGAATTCGTCAACAAAGGGCCGGGGCGACCGGTGTTCAACGAACATCTGCGCGCCGAAAACATCGCCGCGTTGGCCTGTGTCGACCGAGTGGCGATTAATCATGCAGTGACTGCGGTCGAGGTGCTGGATCAGGTCAAACCCGATCTGTATGTGAAAGGCAGCGACTACAAAAGCACCAGCGACGACATCACCGGCAATATCCAGCATGAAAAAGACGCCGTTGAACGTCACGGCGGCCGGATTTTATTTACCGATGAACTGACCTCCAGCTCGACCCGCCTGCTGAACGAATATTTCGAGGTGTTTTCGCCGGAAATTTCCGCCTATCTCGATCAATTCAAGGGAACGGTTGGGGTTGCGGACATTATCGGCAAGTTGAAAGGCTTAAGCGGGCTCAAGGTGCTGGTGGTCGGCGAAGCGATCATCGACGAATATCATTACACCTCGCCGCTGGGCCAGACCGGCAAGGGCAATGTGTTTGCGGTCAAATACAACGATTACGAACGTTTTGCCGGCGGCGCAATTGCGGTGGCCAATCATGTCGCCGAATTTGCCGGTAATGTGACCTTGCTGACCGGTTTGGGTGCGACCCAAAGTCATGAGGATTTTATCCGCAGCAATCTGAATCCGGCCATCGAACCGGTATTTTTCTTCAGCCAGGATCGACCAACCATCGTCAAGCGCCGCTATGTCGATGCCGACATCGCCAAGCTGTTTGAAGTGTATTTCTATAACGATGCGCCGCTACCCGAGGAAACCAACGGCAAGATCGTCGCTTGGCTGGATCGGCATCTTGGCGACTACGACGCGGTGATCGTGCCTGATTTCGGCAACGGTTTCATCTCTAATGAAATGGTGGAGGCGCTGGCTAAAGGCGCGAAATATCTGGCGGTGAATGCCCAGGTCAATAGCGGCAATCGCGGTTACCATCTGATTACCCGTTACCCCAATGCCGATTTCTTATCGCTAAACGAGCCGGAATTACGGCTGGCTGTGCATGACAGAAACGGCGCGATTGAGGAACTTGCCGGGCAACTGGCCGACAAGCTGCGAGCCAAGCATGTCGCGATTACCCGAGGCACCAAAGGCGCATTGATGCTGGACGGTGACAAAACCGCTTATAAAATTCCGGCGCTGTCCTCGCAAGTGGTGGACAGAATAGGGGCGGGCGATGCGTTTTTATCGGTAGCCGGACTGTGTCTGGCCGGCGGTTTGGAGCCGGAGCAGGCCTTGTTTGCCGGTAGCGTTGCCGCAGCGCTGGATGTGCAGATTGTCTGTAACCGCGAGCCGGTCAGGGCGGTTGCCTTGTTCAAATACATCACCACCTTATTGAAATGACTGCCATGAACTCAGCCAGTGCCGATTTAAAGCGGCTCTACTACCAAATGCTTCGTATTCGCCGAGTCGAACAGGCGATTGCCGAGCGTTATCAGCAGCAGGAAATGCGTTGTCCGACTCATCTTTGTATCGGCGAAGAAGCCATCGCAGTCGGCATCAGCGCGCATTTGACGACGCAAGACAAAGTGTTCAGCAACCATCGGGGGCATGGCCATTATTTGGCCAAGGGCGGCGATTTGCGTCGATTGCTTGCCGAGTTGTACGGTTTTGCCGAGGGCTGCTGCGGCGGTCGCGGCGGCTCAATGCATTTGACCGATTTGGCTGCCGGTTTTATCGCTTCCACGCCGATAGTCGGCGGTACCGTGCCATTGGCGGGCGGTTATGCCTGGGCCGAACAGATGAAAAAATCCGGCGCCGCACAGGGATGTGCCAGTGTCGCGGGAGGCACGACGCCGGAAGCGACCAATGTGGTGGTGATTTTTTTCGGCGACGGTTGTTTTGAAGAAGGCGTGATGCACGAAACCATGAATTTTGCAGCGTTGAAAAAATTGCCGTTGTTGTTTGTTTGCGAAAACAATCAATATTCGGTGATGACGCCGTTAACGGAACGCCAGCCCGAGCGCGACATTTATAAGATAGCGGCCGCGCACGGCTTACAGGCTGCCAGCGGCGACGGCAACAGCGTTGAACAGGTGTATGCGCTGGCGCAAGCCGCCGTTGCCAATGCCCGCGCCGGACAAGGGCCGCAGTTCCTGGAATTGCATACGCACCGCTGGCCGGAGCATTGCGGACCCAACGAAGACGATGAGCTGGGCTATCGCAGTCCGGGCGAACTGGCGGACTGGAAGCTGCGTTGCCCCTTGTTGCAAACGAGGCAGGCTTTGCTGGATAAGCGGTTAAGCGACGAGTCGGAGCTGACGGCAATGGAAGCGTCGCTTGCCGATGAAATTGAACAGGCTTTTCAGTGGGCGCTGCGAGGCAGTCGTCCATCTATCGACAGCATGGGGCTGCATCTGTATGCGTGATGTTACGGTAATGAGTTATGGCGAGGCGATATGCGAAGCTTTGGATGATGGCTTGGCCAAATATCCTGAGATGATCCTGATTGGCGAAGGCGTACCGGACCCGAAAACCATTTTTGCCACCACGCAGGGTTTGCGCGAGAAGTACGGCGCGGAGCGGGTATTGGACATGCCGTTGGCCGAAAACGGCATGACCGGTATCTGCATCGGTGCGGCGCTGGCCGGTATGCGGCCGGTGCTGGTGCATCAGCGCATCGATTTTGCCTTGCTGTCGGTCGATCAATTGGTTAACAACGCCGCCAAGTGGCGTTACATGTTCGACGGACAGCAGCAGGTGCCGCTAGTGATCAGAGTCATCGTCGGTCGCGGTTGGGGGCAAGGACCGCAGCATTCGCAGAGTTTGCAAGCCATGTTTGCGCAAGTGCCGGGCTTAAAAGTGGTGATGCCGACTACAGCGGGCGATGCCTATCACTTCATGCTGGACGCTATCGCCGATAATAATCCGGTACTGTATATTGAGCATCGCTGGTTGCACCATATCCAAGGCGAGGTCGATAAAAATAGCCCGCGCACTGCGTTGACCGGCGCGGCGCTGTTGCGGCAAGGCGGCGATATTACCTTGGCGGCGTTTTCGCACATGAGTATAGAAGCGCTGAAAGCGGCGACTGTGTTGGCAAAACACGGCGTCGATGCCGAGGTGGTGGACATGCGCTGTCTGACGCCGCTGGATGTCGATAGCGTTGCCCGATCAATCAGTAAGACCGGTTTGTTGCTGGTGGCGGATTGTGCGCCGGAAACAGCGTCGATGGCGCATAAGCTGCTCTCCGAACTGTTTCAGTCGCATGGGCAACATTTGCGACAACCGCCGCGGTTGATCGCTTATCCCAATCATCCGGTGCCGACCTCACACTTTATGGCCAATCATTATTATCCCGGTGCGGAAGAAATCGCGGCTGCGGTGCTGGAGATGTTGGGCAAGCAGTCGCTAAAACAGATAGTAACAATGGAATTGCAATCCGATTTGGCAAAAGACTTGCCTGACCGCAGTTTCGCCGGTCCTTTTTAACTAACAGAGAAAAATATTAGATCATGGCTAAAGACGACCCAACCAACCGTTTCGGCAACTCCGTTGTAACCTCAATACCCGATAACGTTCCAATGTTCAGCCAGCCTGGGCACAAGTTACGCACCTCCAACCGGATTGTTGACCGCAGTGCCTTGTCGAACAGCGAATACCAGGTGATCGACACCAGTCAACTGACTAAGCTGCCGGGTCAGAAGCTGGAAACCGTCGTGCATGATGACCAGCAAGGCATTGTTAGACTGGAAGAAAATAGTGAGTATGATAAATCGGTGCCGAATCAATTTACCGGGCCCAGCTTCCGAACCCAGAAGGAACGTTTCCGTTTCGACGGTCATAAAATGCTTCATCACCTGGATCGGATTCAGGCCTGGCAAAACGGTCAGCGTTTCGCGCCTGTGCATATCGACATGGGGTTGACCAAATTCTGCAATACGGCCTGTCTGTACTGCTATGCAGTCGTGCAGAACATGACCAAAGGCACCATGATCGGCCGCGAAGCGCTACTGCAATTCGTCGAGGATTGCGGCAAGCTCGGGGTTAAGTCGCTGGGCTTTATCGGCGACGGCGAACCGACGCTCAATCCCGCTCTTTACGATGCCACGGTGCTGGCCGCCGAGTTCGGCATCGATACCTCGATGGCCACCAACGGCCTGTTGTTGGATATGGATAGGGCGCACGATTTGCTGAAAAATATGAGCTATATTCGTTTCAATCTGTCCGCAGGCACCCCGGAAGGCTTTCGCCGCGTGCATCAGTCCAGCGAAAACAATTTCCGCTTGTTGATCGATAACATCCGTGAGCTGGTGAAAATTAAAAAGGCAAATAACTACAAATGCACGCTGGGTTTGCAAATGGTGTTGATCCCCGAATGTTTCGATGAGGTATTGGCGGAAGCCGAATTGGGCGCCGAATTGGGCGTGGATTATTTCGTGATCAAGCAGTGCTCGGATTCCGAATACAAGGAAATAGGCATCGATTATGACGCTTATTTGAAAATCGGCGATGTTTTGAAACAGGCCGAAAAATTCAGCAACGACAATTATGTCGTGCAGGTGAAATGGAACAAAATCAACGCTGCCGGCGAAACCAATCTGTACAAAGACGGTTACCGAAAATACGATCAATGTTTCGGTACGCCGTTTTTATTGCAAATTTCCGGCAATGGCAAAATCTATCCCTGCGGGCCTTTCTTTAATAAAGAACGCTTTTATATCGGCGATTTACATCAGGATTCCTTATACGATTTGATTACCCATGGCGAGCGTTACTGGCAGGTGCATAAGGATGTTTCCGAATCGGTGGATGTGCATAAGGATTGCGCGATTGGCTGTCGGCAGGATTATGTCAACAAATTTCTGTGGGATTTAAAAAACCCGCCTGAGCACATTAATTTCATTTAATGGTTTTAAGCGATGACTCAGGGAAGCGAAGAAAATCGGCAAGTCAACTTAGTTAAGGACATTTTTTTCCTTAATATAGAAGACGCATATTCGGAAGCGGCAAAACAAAATAAAATCGTCGATGAACAAGGCGGCGAGCGCTTACAGTATTGCTATTATGACGGATTGTTAACCGATATAGTGATGGATAATTTTATTCAGGTGCCGGCTGACGATTTTATTAAGTTTTTTTCGCATAACCGGTTGCCGGTACCGCAAATCATTGCCATTTCCCAGGATGGCGTAGTGCATTTTAATGAGGTGCCTGCCGATGTTATCGAGGAAGTTAAACAATATCGAACTAAATACTTAGCCGGATATATTCATTTCGATACTTATTTTGTCGACCCTTTATTGGCACTTAATGTCGCAAAGCAAAGAAACCGCGTTTATTGCAAGCATCCGACCATAGACGGCCTGCAACTGTGTTATTACCGGGGCGAGTTGCCGGAGCATAGTATCAAAAACCTGATTCACGTCGAATTACATGATCTGGTCGAGTTTTTTATCCTATCCAAACTTCGGTTGCCTGAAATGGTTGAAATGCCCGATGATTTGGAAGAAGAGTTAAAACGCGCTGTACGAGAGGATATGGCGAATGCTCTGGATGCGATCACTAAAAAGCGGGTCGCGCTTATTGAGCAATTAACTCAAAAGGCAAAAGCGCAAAAACCGGTCGTTGTTGATGGCGAACCGATACGGATAGCCATTCCTAGTCGTCGCTTAACAACCGTCATGCAGTATTGTTCCCAGGGCTTGGCGAAAGCATTTGAAAAAAGAGGCTGCCAAGTCCTCTTTTATATCGAAGCGAATGACATGGAAGTCCATAATTACATCGACTTTCTGAATAGATTTATCGATTTCAATCCGCATGTCGTCGTCTATATCAATAGCTTGCGTAACACTTTTTATCATGACGATGTCATCAATATTATTTGGTGGCAGGATCCGATCTCGGAAATAAAAAACCAACAGTTGTTAAATTGGCGGAAGAATGATTTTAATTTTTCTGTTTCGCCGATTTTTGATCGGTATCTTAAGCAGTGCGGCGCCGAAAACGTGGAACGCCAGCACTTTGTTATCGATGAAGACATTTTTTATTCGGATGATAATCGTCAACGGCAGCAGAAAATTGTTTTTGTCGGTACTTCTTATTTGACGCAAGTTGATTTCGATAACAATCAGCAACAGCAAGTCATTGAAGAATTGGTTGAAATATTAAATCGGGGCGGATGTTTTGATGAGCAGACGGTAACGCGTATCGCTGAGCGCTCATCTTTGACTTATGAACTTGTGTTTTGGAAGTTGCTATTTTATGTGATCAGGGATTATCCGGTAAGGTGGCTTTGTCAGCATTCAACATTGCCGGTGGAGATTTACGGGCGTTATTGGGATCAGAATCCGCTGGTTGCGCCTTTTTTCCTGGGTGAGCTACAACACGGTGTTGATGTTGCCGATGTGTATCGTTCGGCGACTTATGCGATTGTTTCCCATGCGTTTGAAATCAATTCCCAACGTCTTGCCGAGGTTGCCGCCTGCGGCTGTATTCCGGTGGTTTACGATTGCCGGGATGTCGCGGAAAAACCGCATTGGGACGATTATTGCCTGTTTTTCAAAACCGAAGACGATTTAAAAAATATTATCAATAACCGCTTGCGGCCCGCTAAATCGCCAATAGCGCTGGCGAAAAATTTTACTTACGATGCCGCTGTCGACCATTTTATTGAGAAATCGGCGCTAAAGCCCTTACTCGGTAAATCAGCGTTCGGCGACTGTCAAGTCTCGGCATGACCCAACAAACCAAATACCTATTTTTATAGGCGATTACACAATATTTCTTATACGACGAACAGCGGGTGTTAATCTTGAAAAAAGTAGTTCTTGAGCATTCCAAAATTCCGTTCGACTTGAGCGTGATCGAAGGACTCAGCACGAACGGTTTTCTGAGGGATGTTAAAAATCCGCCGGAACATATTAATTTTATTTGATGCGGTTGTAACGCGAGACAAACGATGGTTCAAGCAGGCAGAGAAGATCGGCAAGATAATTCAGTTAAGGACATTTTTTTCCTTAATATAGAAGACGCTTATTCGGCAGCGGCAAAACAAAATAAAATCGTCGATGAACAAGGCGGCGAGCGCTTAGCGTATTGTTATTACGATGGGCCGTTAACCGATATAGTGCTGGGTAATTTTGTCCAGGTACCGGCTGATGATTTTGTGATGTTTTTTTCGCATAACCGGTTGCCGATACCGCAAGTCATTGCCATTTCCCAGGATGGCATAGTGCATTTCAATGAGATGCCTGCCGATGTTATTGAAGAAATTAAACAATATCGCAGTAAATACAGGATAGACGAATCTATTCATGTCGATACCTATTTTATCGACCCTTTATTGGCGCTCAATGCCGCAAAGCAAAGAAACCGGGTTTATTGCAAGCATCCCACCATCGACGGCCTGCAAGTGTGTTATTACCGGGGCGAGTTGCCGGAGCATGACATTGAAAACCTGGTTCACGTCGAATTACATGATTTTGTCGACTTTTTTACCCTATCCAAACTGCGGCTGCCTGAAAAGGTTGAAATGCCCTATGATTTGGAAGAAGAGTTGAAACTCGCTTTGCAGGAGGATGTGGCCAATGCTATGGATGCCATCAATAAAAAACGGCGGGAGATTACCGAGTTATTAACGCTAAAAGCAAAAGCGCAAAAACCGGTCATTGTTGATGGCGAACCGATACGGATAGCCATTCCTAGTCGTCGCTTAACAACCGTCATGCAGTATTGTTCCCAGGGCTTGGCGAAAGCATTTGAAAAAAGAGGCTATCAAGTTTTCTTGTATATCGAAGCGAATGATATGGAAGTCCATAATTACATCGACTTTCTGAATAGATTTATCGATTTCAATCCGCATGCCGTCGTCTATATCAATAGCTTGCGTAACACGTTTTATCATGACGATGTCATCAATATTATTTGGTGGCAGGATCCGATGCCGGAAATAAAAAATCAACAGTTGTTAAGCTGGCGGGAGAATGATTTTAATTTTTCCATTTCGCCGATTTTCGATCAGTATCTTAAGCAGTGCGGCGCCGCAAACGTGGAACGCCAACATTTTGTCATCGACGAAGACATCTTTTATTCGGATGATAATCGGCAACGGCAGCAGAAAATTATTTTTGTCGGCACTTCTTATTTGTCGAATGTTGATGTTGCTGACGATCAGCAACAGCAAGTCATTGAAGAATTGGTTGAAATATTAAATCGGGGCGGATGTTTTGATGAGCAGACGGTAACGCGTATTGCTGAGCGCTCATCTTTGACTTATGAGTTTGTATTTTGGAAGCTGTTGCATTATGTGATCAGGGATTATTCGATACAGTGGCTTTGTCAACATTCAACATTGCCGGTGGAGATTTACGGGCGTTATTGGGATCAGGAACCGCTGGTTGCGCCTTTTTTTCGCGGCGAGCTAGTGCATGGCGTCGAGGTTGCTGATGCCTACCGATCTGCAACTTATGCGATTGTTTCCCATCCGTTTGAAATTAACTCACAGCGTCTTGCCGAGGTCGCTGCCTGCGGCTGTATTCCGGTGGTTTACGATTGCCGGGATGTCGCGGAGAAACCGCATTGGGATGATTATTGCCTGTTTTTCAAAACCGAAGACGATTTAAAAAATATTATCGATAACCGCTTGCGGCCCGCTAAATCGCCAATATTGCTGGCGCAGCATTTTACCTACGATGCTGCAATCGATCATTTTATTGAGAAATCGGCGATAAAGACGTTAATCACTTCCCCTGCCGTCGATGCGGTTTCAACCCCAACTGAGTCGGTTTTATTTGAGTTGTTTGGCGATAACGTGATTTTGTATAGTCGAACGCCAAACACAATACAGACATGCCGGGATAGATTACTAAAAAACATGGCGATTTTGAAAAATAATCGTCATGAATTATATAACCGGCTGATTGAGGGAATACAAGGTAAAAAGATCGACATTGCGATCGACAAATTAATCGAATCGGAATATTGGGAAGTATCCTTAGTTATAAACGGCAACAATTATTACCAATTGGATAATGTTGCGTTACTGGGTAATTGCCGGCTTATTCGTGATAATTCGACTTACTATCAGCGGGAAAATACCAGTTGTTATGTATTGCTAAGCCTGGGTTCCGGTTATGAATTATTAGAGGCTTTTAAATACACCGAGCGGCCAATCCCGGAGATGGCGGAATTCGAGGTGCCTGTTTATATAATAGAGCAGGAATTCGGACTATTTGTGTTGAATATGCTGCTTCATGATTGGGAACAGATAATCACGTCAAAACGCATTCAGTTTTTTTATGATAAGGCTATAGATCGATTTTATCTGGAGCTACAAAAAAACCAAGCGGCATTGCCCACCGTTTTGCTGGATATGAAAGCGCAAGGTGACTTAAAGGCCGGGCAAGTGCTTGAGTTTGTTAATCGGGCCGAGCTGCAGCGCAATCAGCGTCATGCCGCTAATTTACAGGAAATCAATAAATATTATGGCCGAATAACCGACTCCGAATGGCGGGATAAATTCAAGGTCGAAAATATTGCTTCGCTACGGGTAATGGGGTTTATATCCCGGTTTTCGAGTTTTCTGAAATATTGCATGCGCGATTTGATGGACGGCTTTGATAGAACCGGCGCTATAACTACAATTTGCATTGAAGAAGAAAATTATTATCTAAGCAGTATTGAACATTTTATCGATGAGATAAATCGTTTTAAGCCGGATATTATTTTAACGATTGACCATTTTCGTCATGAATTTGATGGTGTGCCTGAATCGATTCCTTTTGTAAATTGGATTCAGGATATGTTGCCTAATATAACCGGCAACAAACAAACGATGAAGGCTAAAGATTTTACGTTTGTTCTTTTAAAGGAATGGATGGGTTTTAATGAATTACCAAACTATAAATGCAGTCCTGTTGATTTTTTACCGCTAGGCTACAACGACAAAATTTATTTCCCTATTTGTGGGGAGAAAAATTATGATTGCGATGTGTTGGTGGTAACGCATTTGCAAGAACCCGAGAAAACGTTCGATCCAATCAGAAACCCGGAACAGTTTCAGTTGCTGTTAAATGAAAATGAGAAAAAGTTGATTGATTCGGGAATAATATCTGAAATCAATCTGGTTGAGCTGTATCGTATTTTGGATGAACATCTATCGTCTCTCAACATAAGCGAATTTAATAAATTTTGCACAATGCGCGGCGGGGATACTGTGCATGGCATTAATATTTTTACCGTAGCGGACTTTAATGGCGTTTTTTATAAAAAGAACATGACATTAGAGCCTCAGATTATGGATGTTTTGTTTCCTTTGAGTGGAAACCGGCTACATTGTGAATATCTTAGGAAAATGAAAGTTTGGCCTGTTTCCTTATTAATCGACTCGCAATTGGACATCAATATTCATTTATATGGAAGAAATTGGGATCGTTACCCTATATTTAAAGAGTTCGCTAAAGGTAGGGCAGATAATGGGGAATATATTAACAGGATAATGAATAATGCCAGGATATGTTTGAATATTAATCCAGGCATTACTTTACATATGAGAGCCTTAGAGATTATGGCTTCTTGTTCATTTATGCTGTCGCGCAGAAATGAATTCGACGGATCACCGTTATCTTATTATTTCTCCGACGAACAGGCTGTATTATACGATGATGAAGATGATTTTTTAAATAAAGTCGAGTTTTATCTTGAAAATGAATGTGAACGCAATAGAGTCGCTCAAAATGCATTATCCAGGCTACAGGGAGTGTTTTCGTATAAAGCTATTGCTGAAACGGTACTCTCTTCAATCGGGATGCGGCTGCTCTGATAAGCGATGACAATCGCGCATATATCAACTTATCTACCAAACGATACTGTTTTCACCACAGGCTATTTATTCCTATCCTACCTTGAAAGCATACTATTTATCACTCGGATTTGAGTAATAAAATTATTATGGATATTGACAGCCTTTAAGCAGAACTACTTTTTCATGAATATATTATTGATTTCACCCAGTTATTATCAACAAGCAAATGCCTCCTATTTTCCGTTAGGATTAGCTTGCATATCTTCATATATAAAAACACAAGGCCATACGGTGGAAGGGTTGAATTTTAATCATATGCATCATGCCGATAGATCGCGTCGGCTAAACGATGTATTGAAGACCGGTAAAATCGATTTAGTTGGAATTAGCGGCTTGACAGTTGCTTTTAATGAGATCGATAAGCTGATTAAAGAAATTCGAAATATTCAGTCAGATATTCCTATTGTTTTGGGGGGAGGCATCACAGCCGTCGAAGGCGAACTGATGATGAATACCTTGCGGCCAAATTATGCGGTTGTTGGTGAAGGCGAGTTTATTTTTTCCAGACTTCTGAAGGCTATTGAAAACAATATCGATACATGCAAGATTGCCGGAATTTGGTGTTGGGATGGAGAAAACCCTATTTATACCGGTGAAGGTGAATCTCCCAAGCATTTAGATGAATTGCCGTTGCCAGATTTGGATACTTTTGAGATTAAAGAACATATACAGCTTCAGGAAGAACATGGGCAGTATTCAAATCATTTAACGCGAGTGGATGTGGGACGTTCATTTCCTATTTCAGCCAGTCGATCCTGCCCATTCAAGTGTACATTTTGCCATCATGCTGGTATGGGGGATTACAAAAAACGTAATATTGTTAAAGTTGTCGACCAAATAGAAAGTTACATCGATACTTATGGGGTTACCTGTTTCTCAATTTACGATGAATTATTTTCCGCAAATAAAGCACGGGTAGTTGAGTTTTGTAAGCTGTTAAAAGAGCGGAACCTCAATATTAAATGGTTTTGCCAGTTGCGGATGGATCAAATTGATTTGCCTATGTTGCAAATGATGAGAGAGACAGGTTGCAACTATATATCGTTTGGTATTGAAAGCGGCAGCGATGCTGTTTTGGATAGTATGAAGAAAAAAATCACCAAAAAAATTATTGCTGATGCTGTCAAAATAGTCAGGGAGGCAAAAATTGGAATTCAAGGTAATTTTTTGTTTGGCGATCCCGCTGAAACGGAAGAGACCATTAAGGAAAGTTTACAGTTTCAGGAAGACCAGCAATTGTATTTTTGCGATTGGTCGGCGGTAATACCCTACGCCGGTACGCCAATATATAATTTCGCCGTTCAAAATGGGCTAATTGAAGATCGGGAAATATTTATGCGAAGTTTGTGTAATATTTCCGGTTATCTTTATAAAAGCCAAGTGAATATGACGAAAATGAGTGATGAGCAATATAAAGATTGGTATATCTATTTACGGGAAATAAACGATGAGAATCATCGGAAAAGATGTGCGAAAGTTGTTTCGGGTAATATTTTATCTCGCTGGAAATCCGAGCTTACTATAAGTTGCCCCTGCTGTTCTCATCAGCAGACATTATCATTAGATTTTCCATTTGAACAGGATGAGAACGGCCCTATTCTTAGTGGTTCTGTTGGTGTGCAAGGGGTTAATATATTGTGCCCTGAATGTGCAAGAAAAATGCATTTAAAAGCAAAGAATATTCCGCATATAGGGGTTATTTACGACCAATTTCAAAAAGAAATAGACGCTATAAAAGATAATAATGAAAAAATTATAGTGGTTCCGTCTCTTGATCGATTTGCAACCACTTTTCTAGAGGATATTTATATCGACAAGGAAATTGTTGATGATGTCTATGATATGAGAGAGTTTAGAAAGGAAAAGTATTTTTTAGGGAAAGCTACAAAAGTCATTGATGACAACAATATCAAATCATTTGATGGAAAAACGTTAGTTATTTTGCCATTTATTGAATATGAAAAAATTATAGGGATACTAAAAGATAAGGCTATAACGCCAAAGCGAATTGTGTGTTGGAACGAGTTTTTTTCTTAAAAGCATCTTTAAAAATATAACTGGATTTTAATTAGGCCGTTGAATGTTCTGATTCCGGGTCTTGAAAATCCGACTTTTAAATCCTCTGACGATATTGTGTTTATTTTCTATGCGCGTGATTTGGATTACAGGCCTTTCTGCCTCCGGGAAAACCACTTTGGCTAAGGATGTTGCTCGACGTCTACGGGAACAGGGTGTTAATGTGGTTTTTCTGGATGGCGACGAATTGCGCGAAGTGTTTGGCGCGACACTGTTTAGCTCCCAAAACCATGGCCGAGAAGGCCGGCTGGCACTGGCGTTTCAATATGCTCATTTGTGCCGTATCTTGGCTCAGCAGGGGCTGACTGTTGTGATTGCCACTATTTCCTTGTTTCGCGAAATTCACGTCTGGAATCGGGCAAATTTACCTGGTTATTTTGAGGTGTATCTGAAAGTGCCGATCGAAGAGCTGCGCCGTCGTGACCCGAAAGGAATTTACCGTCGTTTCGATGCCGGGGAGCTTGCCGATGTTGCTGGCCTAGATTTGCAGGTTGACGCGCCGGAAGCGGCGGATTGGGTGGTGGAGTTTGACCCGAATCGTTCAATTGCAACGATAGCGGATGAATTGATGAATCGAGTGATGGAGAGAAAAGATTATGAAGACTGAATGGGATTATACCTTGCTAGCTGACGCTTACTTGCTGCGTCCAAATTATTCCGACGCGGCAATTGATGCAATGCTGGCGATTGCAGGCGCAAAAAAGGGCGACAGATTTTGCGATGTCGGAGCCGGAGCCGCTCATTTGACGGCGATGTTGGCTATCCGTGGTCTCAATGTGGCGGCGGTTGAGCCTAACGATGCGATGCGGGCTAACGGTGTACAGCGTACTGCAGCCATGCCTAATGTGATCTGGCAGGAGGGAACCGGTGAGCAGACCGGCCAAATTGATCATGGTTTCGATATGGTAACTTTTGGCAGTTCTTTCAATGTCTGTGACCGGGCGCTTGCCTTAAAGGAAACTGCGCGGATTCTTAAACCGCACGGCCGGTTTGCCTGCATGTGGAACCATCGCCAGCTTGATGATCCGATTCAAGCGCAGATTGAGGCGATTATCAAAGAACATGTAACAGGCTATGGCTATGGGACTCGTCGAGAAGATCAGTCTGCCGTAATCGACGCTAGCGGCTTATTTGGTCCAGTGGTGCATCTGGATGCAGGGATTATCCATCAACAAACAATTGCCGAATGTGTCGAAGCTTGGCGGTCTCATGGCACCTTGGCTCGTCAGGCGGGCGATAAATTTTTATCTGTGGTGGCCGCAATTGAGGATTACTTGAAGCGTTTGAATCTCGAAACGATCCAGATTCCTTACTCCACTCATATCTGGATTGCCCAATTAGCGTAAAGAATCGAATGTCTCTAGAATTTTCCACCAAGGCAGGCACACTGGCACTGCTGAAAGACCGACTCCAATCGGCCCGTATTGCACCTTTGACGTATTTTACGGTAGCGGAGTGGAAGACTGCCCGTGCCGATTGTCTGGCACGGGCAGTTTCGATGTTGGGTGCCGGCCCGTGGATTGTGCGTTCCAGCTGTCTTCTTGAAGACGGTGGAGAGCAGTCAAATGCCGGGTCTTTCTTGTCGTTACTTGATGTTAGGCCGGAAGGGTTGGAGAACGCTATCGAGCAAGTGATAGCCGCTTACGGTAACTCCGTTGGTGCGGATGAAGTGCTAATCCAGCCGATGTTGCAGAACGTTGTGCGCTCCGGGGTTGCCTTTTCCCATGATCCCAATACCTGTGCGCCGTATCGGGTAATAAATTGGCTGGAAGGAGCGAATACCGTTGCCGTAACCGGCGGACTTGGCGGGCGGATTTGGCAGCAGGCCGCTTTGTCACCGGTCGAGCCACCCGTTGATTTGGTGGGTGTGATTGCTTTGCTGGACGAATTGCTGGCACTGTTTGGCGGCGTACCGGTGGATTGCGAATTTGCTGTTGCTGCGGATTCGGAAGGCGAGGAATTGTTGTGGCTGTTGCAGGTTCGTCCGCTGATTTTGCCTAGCCCGCCGGAAAGTGAAACCGTGCAAGCCGAACGTTTGCAGCGTATTCAAGACAAGGTGGTGCGGGGCATGCAGCCTCATCCATTATTGATAGGGCGGCGCACGGTGTATGGGGTGATGCCGGATTGGAACCCTGCCGAGATTATTGGCGTGCGCCCCAAGCCGCTGGCTCTTTCGCTTTACCGAGATCTGGTCACCGATGCAATCTGGGCTTATCAGCGAGACAATTACGGTTACCGCAACCTGCGCAGCTTTCCTCTGATGCCGCATTTTTTTGGGCTGCCCTACATCGATGTGCGGCTGTCCTTCAACTCATTCATTCCGGCCGATTTGGACGAAGATTTGGCCGGGCGGTTGGTTGATCATTACATTGACCGTCTATTGGCGGAACCGACGCTGCACGACAAGATGGAGTTCGAGATTGTTTTTTCCTGTTATACGCTGGATTTGCCCCAGCGCTTGGAACGGCTTGCGGAAGCCGGTTTCTCGAAAAGCGAGCGTGAGGCGATTGCCGATAGCCTGCGGCGGTTGACCAATCGTATCGTTCATACTAAGGATGGGTTATGGCGAGAGGATGCCGCCAAGTTAGACAGACTTAATGCCCGGCGTGAAGAATTATTGAATTCCAGCATCGATCCCTTGGAGCGAATTTATTGGCTCTTGGAGGATGCAAAACGTTACGGCACCTTACCCTTTGCCGGCTTGGCGCGAGCCGGATTCATAGCCGTGCAAATGCTCAGGTCGCTGGTTGCGGTTGGGGTGTTTTCCGAGGCGGATTACGATGCTTTTTTCGCTGGAATTTCTACGGTCAGCGGACAGCTGGCACGTGATCGGGCGACGTTGGACAAGGATGCTTTTCTGAAGCACTACGGTCACTTGCGTCCCGGTACTTACGACATACTTTCACCGCGTTATGACGAAGCGCCGGATTTGTATTTCGATTGGGAGCGGCGTTTATCGACGCCGGAACCGGTGAAACCGTTTTCGATTACCTTGCCGCAGATGCGGGAGTTGGTCAAGTTACTGGAAGCCCACCAGCTGCAACCTGATCCGGTTGGCTTGTTTGATTTTTTGCAGGCAGGTATCGAGTTGCGCGAACTGGCTAAATTTCACTTTACTCATAATCTGTCTGATGCATTGATATTGATGGCTGAATGCGGCGCGCAATGGGGATTCTCGCGTGCAGATATGGCTTATTGTGATATTGCCGTGTTCAAGGAGTTGCATGTTGCTGCGACCGATCCTATCGATGTGCTGTCGCGTAGTATTGAACAGGGCAAGGCGCGTTACCGGGAAACGTTGGCGGTGTCGTTGCCGCCTTTAATTGCCCGGCCTGAGGATGTTTGGGCGTTTGAGTGTCCGGAAATTGCGGCTAATTTTATTACTCAAAAGCAAGCGACTGGGGCAGTGGTCGATTGCGAGGAGCGGGAGGCATTGGCGGGAGCGATTGTCTGCATTGCTAGCGCAGATCCGGGATTCGATTGGCTATTTGCCTATCCCATAGCCGGATTGATTACGGCTTGGGGCGGGGCCAACTCGCATATGGCGATTCGTGCCGGAGAGCAGGGTTTGCCAGCGGTGATCGGTGTCGGGGAGGTGTTGTTTCGCCGATGGTCGGGGGCTCAGCGCCTGTATCTGGATTGTGCCGGGCGACGGGTGGAGATATTGGATTGATACGGGTAGCGGTTAGTCAGAGGGTGGATTTAGTAACCGGGCGCAATGAGCGGCGAGATGCTTTGGATCAAAACCTGTGTCGGTGGCTAGTGTCGGCTGGTTATATCCCCATGCCGATTCCTAATGTACTGGGGCAAATGGTGAACAATGATCAGTCGCCTATGCAAAGCTGGTTGTCGGCAATGCGTCCTGATGCGGTGTTATTGTCAGGCGGCAACGATATAGGCGACGCCCCTGAGCGGGATGAGACTGAACGCTGTCTGTTGGCTCATGCCAAAGAAAAGTTTTTACCAGTGCTAGGTATTTGCCGAGGCATGCAGATGTTAAGTATATGGGCCGGTTCGACATTAAAGCCAGTAGAGGGGCATGTTGGCAGCCGGCATAGACTGTTGGGCGAATTGGCGGATGAGGTCAACAGCTTTCATCGATTTGCCTTAGCTGGCTGTCCTTCCGGCTTTACAGTTACCGCAACGTCTGAAGATGGAAATATCGAAGCGATTCGCCATGAAACCCTGCCTTGGGAAGGTTGGATGTGGCATCCGGAGCGTGAAACAGCCTTCCAGTCGGCGGATATGCAGCGATTGCAGGCATTGTTTAGTCGATGAGATATTCGTTTAACTTCTGACGAGGACGGCAAATGGTTTCATTTTGACCAGACGCACAAATGATCCTGTTGTTTTTTAGGCGTTCCCGATGAAAATTCCGTCGGGATCATTTTGCCGAAAATTACCGTAATTCTCCACGGTTACTTAAGCAACACACACTTTTTAGTTCGTGCTGTTCGAATCATTCGCTGAATTTAAACAAAACCAACTGAGGTATTATGAAAGCAATTATTCTTGCTGCCGGGCGAGGCAGTCGCATGAAAGATATGACTGACGACCAACCTAAATGCTTGGTGGAGTTGCACGGCAAGTCATTGTTGCAACGGCAACTGACTGCGCTACGGCGTGCCGGTATCAACGAGATAGCAATTGTCACGGGCTACAAACGGGAGCTGCTGGCTGATTTTGGCTTAGTCGAATTTCACAATCCACGTTGGGCGGAAACGAATATGGTGTCGTCTTTGGCTTGTGCCCAGGCTTGGTTACAGGACTCGTCGTGTATTGTCAGTTATTCGGATATTTTTTACGAAGCTGAAGCCGTCGTGTCCTTAATGGAAAGTAAGGCTCTAATGGCTTTAACTTTTGATTCGCATTGGCAAAAATTGTGGGAAAAACGTTTTGGCGACCCGCTGATGGATGCGGAAACCTTTCGCTTACGGGCCGATGGCACTGTAAGCGAAATCGGCAATAAGCCCGAATCGATAGCTGAAATACAGGGACAGTACATGGGGTTGTTACGTTTTACGCCGGAAAGCTGGGCTGAAGTGATGCGGATTCGCTCGAACCTGAGCAGCTCGGAATGCGATCGGATGCATATGACCGGAACATTGCAAAAACTGATCGACGCAGAGCGGATACCGGTTGTGGCAATACCTTATGAAAAGCCTTGGGGCGAAGTGGATTCGGCCGAAGATTTAAACGCTTATGATTGAGTGTAAGTATAAGTTTGGTTTGTGTGGTTAGCGCTTAATTGAATTCCCCAAATTATATCGTGCGGCTTTGAAGTTAATGGCAGCAAAACACGTGATGATTTTTTATATGGCGAGCATTTGAAATATTTTAGGATACAAAATGATAACCCTCACGAATGATTTTTTAATAAAGATAAATGGCGGCGCCACCTTACATGAATGTCAAACATATATTGGTCCTAACCCGGATCATATTAATGAGATTATTCCCATTTGCTATTATGGCAGATCGGGCACTGCTTTCTTCAGTTCCTTGTTAGATGGTCATCCTGAAATCGTTAAGATAGGAGATTTTGATTTCCGTGAATATTTTAAGTATTTTGACATAATGATAGGCAGGGATAATGTTGAGTGTCAATTAAGCAACAGTATGCGGCATTATGGTAGAAATATTGAATACGAAGGAAAATATAATCAAAATTTTGTTGATATAAAGGGTAAAAAGATTCATGTTCCGACAACACTTGCATTTTCAATAGAGAAACCGTCGGATGGAAAATTGTTTTTTAGTCAGCCAAAAGATAAAGACCTATTTTGTTATCAAGGACCTTATATTGGATACTTTATATCTACTTTTTTACATATGGTGCAAAACTATTTTGGTGATGTTAAAAATATTACCTTAGCCGAAAAAGATTTCTTTGTGATATTTAATCTTGCTTATAACTGGGCCATAGGGAGGCAATACGCTAAAACAGTAACAAAAATAGCCTGGAATATGCATATGCCGGATCCGATTTTAGCTAAAAATGCGCAAAAGTTTTTTTTAAAAATTACGCTTATTCATATGATCAGAAAGCCATTGCAAACACTGGGTTCACATTTTAAGCGTTATATGTATCCGACAGCGTTAGAGGTGAAAAATGACATTCCTATTCATGATTATGCCAATAAGCTTTTTGGTGAATTGTTAAACGGCGATGTGCCTTTGATCGAATGTCGTTCAGATGATGATGAATTTGCGATCCGGTTGGAAGACATTCATTCCAGTCCTGAAAAAACGATGCGAAAAGTTAGCCAACGCTTAGGCGTTTCATGGTCAGAGCTTTTATTAGAAAGTACGTATTTCGGAAGTCCATGGGAACAACCGAGCCATCGTGGATTGATGGCTGGCTTTTCCACCAAGCACTTAGCAGATGATCATCCTGATATATTTTCATCGGATGATATTAAATTTATAGAAGGCGTGTTCCATGAAAACTATAAAAAATGGAATTACAATTTTGTCGAATCTTCGGGCATGGATAAAAATATTCATGATTATGTAAAGAAACGAGTTCCCGTGCCGCTAAAAATGGAGGTGATGTGTTGGGAACGGGCTTGTCAGCAAGGGGCGGTGCGCGCGGATATAATGAAAAGCTATGGATTGCTTCGTGATGCAATTGAAAAAAGACTGGAAAGGAAGAAAAGCCTGGTGGAGATAATGTAATTTACAATCAAGCTATTAGTAAAGTTGTTGCTTGTGGGCGCTTACGGGATTCTGATTTTTATGAACCGTTGCGGAGTGAATAAATTATAAGGTTCTGTAACAGATTGTAGATGGAAAAAATTGTTGATTTTGTTTTTATTGAAACACGTCCAGAATTTTCTGACTTTTTTAGACCGTTTTTGCCTGAACTTATTCGGAATGGATTCAGCTGTCAGATTTTGTCATCTAAAGAGTTGGATATTATTTTTAATAGTCATGTTGATTTACATAAAGCCGAAATATTGTCCAAAACCAAGGTAGTGGTAACTACGAATGAAACTAAATGGACAAAATATTTTCCACAATCAAAAAAGGTATTGCTAGGACATTCGATATTCATGCGGGATACGATACCCAGTCCAGCGGTATTGGATAATCCTTTTTTTGCGGATTTTGACTATTACTTTTGTCCTTCCGTTTATTATTTACAATGGACAATTCAGGCGTTATTCGATTGCTTTATATTTACTAATCTGGATTTTAGGCGGGTTATACCGTCCGCAGATAAAATTCTCATACCAGGCGGGTATGTAAAAAATAATCGTCAATATGATACCCGTGGGGGTGCGAAAAAAATATCCACCCCCAATAAAACGAAGCAGATCCTTTTTGTTCCATCCGTCTATTCGCCAGAACATTCCGGGCATATTTTTCATTCTCATGGTGCTGCTATTATTGCAGCGTTGGCTGATAATAATTTTTCCGCGAAAATAATATGCAGGCCTCATCCAACAGATAGACATCGTGACTATGTCTTACGGATGGTCGAAATGTTCGCGGCTAATAAAAATATTATATTTGATTTACAGCCTACTCCGGATTCATCTTTGTATTATGAGTCGGATATTCTGATTACAGATATGTCAGGCTTCGCATTCGCATTTGCTTCAGCAACTGGAAAACGTCCGATATTTTTTGTTGAAACAGAAGAAGCACTTAAGCATTCCCGGTTTATGACTTTGGCCGCAAGATTTGGCCGCGTGGTTTCTACTCACGCAGGGCTTGTTAAACAGGTCTCTAAACAACTTGCAGTACCTGATATGATTGATGATTTAGAACATGATTATTTACGCCAAACCCTTTATGAAAAATTTAATAATGTCAAAAGTATGGTTGATGATTTCATCGCAATTTATTCAGGAACCATCCTTAGTCATTGGACGCGATTGCCGCTCTGTTAAGTCATCATGAAAATTAAACATATCTCTCTGTTTATGCCGACTGAAAGCGCCTTTCATAGGCGCATTTTCTTGTTTTTGACTCGCGCATTCCAAAAACAAGGTTTAGAAGTGACTGGGCAATGCGGGTTATTATCGGAAACTGAAATGCGCTCATGGGTTTCTGAAAAAAAACCTTGCGCCATTTTTGAAATGAATCGTGTAAAAGATGAGATTCCAATTCTGCATAGGCTGAATATTCTACACATTTCATGGGTAGTGGATATGGAAGGGCGTGATGAAAGCCATATTAAAGGCAGCGATATAACCTATACATTCGATCCTACGTGGGTGGTAAATTTTAAAACGGGCGGCTTTACCGCCTGGATGCCTCCAGGTACATGTATGGAAACTTTTTTTCCTGGTAAAGAGCATGAAAACAAGGAGATAGAATTCTGTTTTATGGGACACATTCCGAAGCCATGGTCGGAATCAGAGTTGTCGCGGCCCTTGATTGGGAAAAACAAAACCACTGATTTTGGAGCTTTACTGAAAGAATATAGCCATTTTATAGAGGTTGATACATATAGGGAAAAAAACCATGAGTCTTGCGTCCAGATTATAAATGATATGCTGGAAAGATTGATTGACCATCCGCTTGAAATAGCGAGGGATATGTATTATGACCTGCTCATACGCACTAAGCGCATGAGTAACCGGACGGAGCTGCTTGATTTTGCGCTTGGAAAATCCGAGTCAATTGCTATTTTCGGCAGTCCAAACTGGTTGGAATGGCCTAAATATGAACGATTTTATAGAAAATTTATCGATAACGATGCGGAGATGAATTTTATTCATCAGCGTTCAAGAATAAATTTACATGATGGCGTCGGTTTTCATTTCCGTGCTATCGATTGTATGGCTTCGGGAGGGCTATTATTTTGGTATAACGACAATGATGGCGATAGATACAATACCTATCAATGGAAAAATCCACTCAATAAGTACTATGCCCCTGAGGGCTTGCATAGTTTTTTTCAAAAGCAGTTTAATTATTTTGAATTTAAATGGCTGGATTTCGATGACGTCTACGAGAAAGCGAAACAACTAAACTATTGGGGAGGCAAGGCTCAGCTGGATACTCTGGAAAACATTAAGGCACATCATACTTGGGAATGCCGGGCTCAAAGTATAATGAAAGATATAGATGCACTTTAAATTTGTAAATATATTCGTCTTGCAACAAGTCGAATTTTTAAAGATTTCCTGTCTCTTATTTTTCCGCTATCTAATACCAAACTATCTGTAATTGCCGATTATGAAAGCCACACCCTGTTATGTCGATAGCAAGTTTGCGCCCTATGCTTTTGAGAGTCTTCAAGTTATTGATGAAAAAGCCGCAGATGCGCTTGGAATCTCTTTGCATACCCTATTGATTAATGAGAGTTTAAAGGCGGGTAAAAAAAATGACCTAAGGACAATGCGGCTTTCTGAAAAGGCAACGGCATCAGATAGTATTATTGATGAGATTGTTGCGTTATCACACAAAACTGTCAGTAGCTGGCATGAAATTGAGCATCAGTTGAATACCATGGTTAACGATGTGTTGCCAACTGTTATATTCGTGGCGCAAAAGGTTTATTTTAATCAAATTAAAATGAGTATGGCTCTTCGTGATTGCGGTTATAAAACTATTGCGATCGTATTTGACGAGAATATGGTTGCTCATCAAAAAAAATATTTTGATGATTTAATTTATACTGATTTTTCAAGTTTTTTGCTTTTTATTAATAAAACAGAAAGGCCTTTGTTACTGCATACGCAAGGATGGTTGTTTCGATATCATATCCCTGTCCTGATCAATGTCTATAAGTCGGCGCATTGTCGCCAGATTGTCGAGATTATGGACAGTCAATCTTTTTATTTACCCTGTTCCGTTTTGACGCAGGCAGCAGAGGCAATGCAACGGGCGTGGGGGGATGATGTATTTGAAAATCATAAATTGCAATCCGTTTGTGAAGCTTACATTGTTGAGCATGCAGATGGGGTTGTATTTAATGGCGATGATGGTTACCGGAATTCTTTGCTGAGTGATTGTGTGGATACACAAAAGAAAAATCATTTGTCTTTCCCATCTTGGCCGTTGAAGGATTTTTTTTATTCATCTAATGTAACTAATTTTAAGACTAAACTTGTTTTTATTGGCGGTATTCCTCCGTTGACTTTAAACAGGCCTCACGAGTTTTTTGGTGACGCACAGCTTTTGACTGTCATAGATAAGCTCATGTCCAAAGGCTGTCATTTAGATATTTATAATAATCCGCTAATCGCGCAACAAAAAGATTACCCGCTTTTTTATGACAAATTTTTTGAGTTGTCTGATTCTTATGAAAATTTCAATTTTTATCTGGGTGAGCATCCTCAGTTATTAGGCAAAAAGATTGCTAATTATGATTATGGATTGATGGTCTATGATTTTAGTGGTGTCTATACGGGGGATTTGCATTTTAAGCATTTAATTCCAACCAAGTTGTTTAGCTATTTAGAGGCTGGTTTGCCGGTGCTTGTCAGTGCCCGATTCGAAGCTGTTTGTGAGATTGTTTTAAAATACAACATTGGACTGGTAATAAATGAAAATGAAATTGATTGCATACCTGAGATCATCAGTAGGGTTAGCGTTCAAGACTTAAAGAGAAATGTTTTAAAAGCCAGGGAACAAATTCAAATGCACAATAATATTCATGACTTAATTGGTCTATATGAGCGTGTGATAGGTTAATGCCCATTCAAACATTAATTATTGTTCCAGCCAGAAGCGGCTCGAAAGGAATACCGGACAAAAACATAAAATTGCTGGGTGATAAGCCTCTGATTGCTTGGACGGCTCGGGCAATACAGCAAGCCAATCTCAGCAATTCTATTGCTATTTTATCGACAGATTCCGATCACTATGCAAAAGTTGGATGTGATGCCGGGTTGCGCGTTCCTTTTATTCGTCCAGTTGAATGCTCAAATGACAAGGCTTCAGCGCTTGCGGTTGTAGAACATGCTCTGCACTGGTTTGAGGATGAATATCATTATTTACCTGAACAAGTGATGTGGTTGCAGCCAACTTCCCCTTTTCGGTCATCTGCTATAATTGAGCAGGCTTTAGAGTTGATGGAAAGGCGGCAAGCGGATGGGGTGATCGGTTGCAAAGAAATACACCGGGACCTGACTACCTTGTTTAAAAGTAATGATGGTTTTTTAACGGCTCTTTCCAATGACAAAGCTATTCAAACCCGACGGCAGGAAGTAGAGCCGTTACTGACGCCCAATGGCGCCATGTATCTTTGCAAGACATCGGTTTTACAGGAAAAGAAATCGTTTTATTCCGAACGTACCGTGCCGCTGGTGATGGATGCTGTTATGAGTCTGGATATTGATACATTAACCGATTGGGCAATGGCCGAAGCTTTTGTAAAAGCAAAATTAGTCGAATGATGACACCGTAAAGTTATGGCAAATATATTAGTGACAGGGGCTGATGGTTTTATCGGTTCACATCTTACAGAAATGCTTGCCAAACAAGGGCATCAAATCAAAGCATTATCTCAATACAATTCGTTTAACCATTGGGGTTGGCTGGAAGAAGTCGATTGCCTGGATCAGATAGAAGTACTGAATGGCGATGTAAGAGACCCGCATTACTGCAAACATATTACCAAAGGTGTCGATGTTATTTATCATCTGGCGGCGTTGATAGCGATTCCGTATTCCTATGTAGCCCCCGACAGTTATGTCGATACCAATATCAAAGGCACCTTAAATATTTGCCAGGCTGCTTTGGATAATCAGGTTCAGCGGGTGATACACACCTCAACCAGCGAAGTCTATGGCACTGCCCAGTATGTGCCTATCGATGAAAAACACCCCATGCAGCCGCAATCGCCTTATAGCGCCAGTAAAATTGCCGCCGATGCGATGGCGATGAGTTTTTACAATGCTTTTGGATTACCGCTGACTATAGCGCGTCCTTTTAATACTTACGGGCCGAGGCAATCGGCAAGAGCCGTGATTCCTACGATCATTACCCAGATTGCCGGCGGCAAAAAACAAATCCAATTAGGCGATGTATCGCCGACACGGGACTTCAATTATGTGGAAGATACCTGTCACGGCTTTATTGCGCTTGCCGAGTCGGATAAAACCCTTGGCGAGACGGTGAACATCGGCTCCAATTCGGAAATATCGATAGGCGATACCCTTAATATCATTAAAAACATCATGCATAGCGATGTGGAGTTTATTGTCGATGAGCAGCGTTTACGACCTGAAAAGTCCGAAGTGAACCGGCTCTGGTGTGATAATAAAAAAATTAAAGCGCTAACCGGTTTTGAATCAAGGATTGATATAACAGAGGGCTTGCGGTTAACGGTGGACTGGTTTTTAAATCCGGAAAACCTGAAAAAATACAAATCCGGTATTTACAATGTATGACGATTGCAAGGACGCAGGAGGGAGAGTAATGCATGGAGCGATTACCAAGGATTTCATTCGTTTTGTCAGGGAAATTTATCAGACTGATGAATTGATACCCTTGCATGAGCCCCGGTTTCAGGGCAGGGAAAAAGAATACCTGATTGACGCCATAGACAGCACTTTTGTGTCCAGTGTCGGGCAATACGTTGACCGGTTTGAAGCGGATTGCGCTAAATATACCGGGGCAAAATACGCAGTGGCTACGGTTAACGGCACCGCGGCTTTGCATGCGGCATTGTTGCTGGTCGGTGTTAAGCGGGATGAGGAAGTGATTACCCAGGCATTAACCTTTGTCGCAACCTGCAATGCCATTCATTATTGCGGCGCCGAGCCGGTTTTTGTCGATGTGGACAGAACGACCTTGGGGCTTTCCGCTCAGGCTCTGGAAGATTATTTGGATGAGTTTGCCGAACACCGCAACGGCGAGACCTGGAACAAACAAACCGGCAAACGGATTGCCGCCTGTCTGCCCATGCATACGTTCGGGCATCCTGCTGATATGGGCAGGATTGTCGAAGTGTGTGGAAAATATCATATCCCGGTGGTTGAAGATGCCGCAGAAGCGCTGGGCAGTACGTTGAATAATCAGCATTGCGGAACCTTTGGTCGAGTAGGCGTTTTAAGTTTTAACGGTAATAAAATCATGACTACCGGCGGCGGTGGAATGATTTTGACCGACGATGAAACCTTGGCCAAACAGGCCAAGCATTTGACCACGACAGCAAAACAACCGCACTCATGGCAATTCATACATGATCAAGTGGGCTTTAATTACCGGATGCCCAATCTTAATGCCGCATTAGGCGTGGCGCAGCTTGAATGTGTGCCGCTGTTCGTCACCAAAAAACGCGAGCTGGCTGCACGGTATATCGATTGGAGCCAACAAAATGGATTTCAGTGCTTTATTGAGCCGGAAGCCGCATATTCGAATTACTGGTTAAATGCGGTAGTGCTTGAGAATCTCTCCGAGCGGGATGCTTTTTTAAAGGCAACCAATGAACAGGGGATAATGACCCGGCCAATTTGGGAACCCATGCATCGATTACCCATGTATCGGCATTGCCGGAAAGGTGTGTTAGTCAACACGGAATGGGCGGCTGAGCGGATTGTGAATATCCCGAGCAGCGTAATCTGATGCAGCAGGCAAGGCGTAAAGTTTGCGTAGTCACCGGTTCCCGCGCTGAATATGGTCTGTTGTACTGGTTGATGAAGGAGATTCAGGACGATTCAGCTTTGGAATTGCAGGTTATCGTCACCGGTATGCATCTTTCGCCGGAATTCGGCTTAACCTGGAAGCAGGTAGAGCAGGATGGTTTTATTATCCATCGCAAAGTGGAGATGCTGCTGTCATCGGATACGCCGGTCGGCATCAGTAAGTCTATAGGCTTGGGTGTCATCGGTTTTGCCGATGCGCTGGAATGTTTGCAGCCGGATTTGCTGGTGGTTTTAGGTGATCGTTTCGAGATTTTTGCGGCGTGTCAGGCGGCTATGACGCATCGCATCCCGATTGCTCATATTCACGGCGGCGAAATAACAGAAGGCGCGGTTGACGATGCCATCCGCCACGCCATTACCAAAATGTCCCATTTGCATTTTACTGCGACTGAAAGCTATCGGCGGCGGGTCATTCAGTTGGGCGAGCAGCCGCAACGGGTTTTTAATGCGGGCGCGCCGGGTCTGGATAATATTTTTCGTTTGCAACTGCTGGATAAAGCGCAGCTTGAACAAGCCATTGGTTTTAAGCTGGGCAAGCGTAACTTACTGGTCACTTTTCATCCTGTCACCCTGGAAAATGCCACGGCGGCAATACAATTTGGCAATCTTCTGAAAGCCCTGGATTGCTTTGACGATAGTCACATTATTTTTACCCTGCCAAATGCGGATGCTGACGGTCGCGTGATTATCGGCATGATTGAACAATACCGGCAGCGCTTCCCCGAACGAATAGCGTCTTTTGTATCGCTAGGGTCGTTACGTTATCTTTCCGCGCTCAAATATATGGATGCTGTCGTAGGCAATTCATCCAGCGGCTTGATAGAAGCTCCGGCGTTTAAAATTGGCACGATCAATATCGGCGACAGGCAAAAAGGGCGGCTTTGCGCGGACAGCGTGATTCATTGCGTGCCTGAAGTTGATGCGATTGTGCAGGCATTCAACCGGCTTTTTTCCGAGAAATTTCAAGAATCATTGAAGATGGTCGAAAACCCTTATGGCAACAGTGGCGCATCGGCAAAAATAAAAGAGCTATTGAAGTCTCAATCTTTGGACGGCGTATTAAAAAAGAGCTTTTATGATCTTGGTAATGGGGAATAAACGATGAGTGTTTTTATTATTGCCGAAGCCGGCGTCAACCATAACGGCAATCTGGAAACAGCGCACCAACTGGTTGACGCCGCTGTTGCAGCGGGCGCGGATGCAGTCAAGTTTCAGACGTTTAAGGCTGAAAACCTGGTTACCCAACATGCCGGGAAAGCGGCGTATCAAAAAATCACCACGGATGCCGATGAAAATCAGCTGACGATGTTAAAGCGGCTGGAATTGAAATATGAGCTGCATTTTCAGTTATTAGCCTATTGCCAGAAGCTGGGGATTGAATTTTTATCGACGGCATTTGATTTTGAAAGTCTTGATTTTCTTGTGCGCCAGCTTGGCGTCGAAACGCTTAAGGTTCCTTCAGGGGAGATCACTAACGGACCTTTTTTGTTGGCGCATGCGCAAACCGGTAAACCCATTATTTTATCGACAGGCATGGCGACTTTGGGCGAGGTTGAAACAGCCTTGGGCGTGCTGGCATTCGGCTATCTTGCGACCGCCGGCGATACCGGAAGCGTGGGATCGATGCAACCGCGGCAACCCTCCATTAGCGCTTTTCAGCAAGCCTATAGCTCGGGGCAAGGTCAGGCCGTGTTGCGGGAAAAAGTAACTTTATTGCACTGTACTTCCGAATATCCAACGCCTATGGAAAATATTAATCTGAAAGCAATGGATGTTTTACAGCAGGCTTTTGGCCTGAGAGTGGGTTATTCGGATCACAGTGTAGGTTTGGTTGTGCCTGTTGCGGCGGTAGCCCGAGGCGCGACAGTCATCGAAAAGCATTTTACGCTGGATAGAACCCAACAAGGTCCCGATCATAAGGTGTCTCTTGAGCCTGATGAGCTTAAAGCGATGGTTCAAGGCATCAGGGATGTTGAAAAAGCTTTGGGGCAGGGGCTTAAAGGTCCTCAGCCGATGGAGCTGGAGAACCAAAAGGTTGTTCGTAAAAGTCTGGTTGCAAGATGCTCTATTTCTTCAGGGGAATGCTTTACTGAAACAAATTTGACCATAAAGCGTCCCGGAACAGGAAAAAGTCCAATGGATTATTGGGCGCTGTTGGGTGAGTCGAGCAATCGTAATTACGATGCAGACGAATTGATTTAAAGGATGTAATGACTAAACCTATCATTATCTTGGGCGGCGGCGGGCATGCTAAAGTCCTGGTCGATATTCTCCATCGGCTGAATTGTCGACTATTAGGTATTGTTGATCCGAATCAATCTATAGGATGCGTGTTGCTGGGACTCAATGTTCTGGGCTCGGATAATGTGGTATTTGATTATTCGGCGGCAGAAATTGAACTGGTTAACGGTATGGGTTCGCTCCCGAAAGATAAAGGTTTGCGAGCCAGATTATTTAATACGTTTAATGCCAAAGGCTACCGCTTTAAAACCCTGGTTGATCCAACCGCGTTCATCGCTGCCGATGTTGAATTAAGCGATGGTGTGCAGGTGATGGCAGGTGTCATTATTCAGGCAGGCACAAAAATTGCTGAGAATACAATTGTGAATAGCGGCGCAATTGTCGAGCACGATTGTCTAATCGGGCGGCATGTTCATATTGCGCCGGGAGCCGTGCTTAGCGGTACCGTTGATGTAGGCGACGGGGTTCATGTCGGAACGGGGGCAGTAATTATTCAAGGCATTAGCATTGGCGCAGGCAGCATTATTGGCGCCGGTAGTGTAGTAACGCAGGATATTGCTTGCAACCGGATTGTGTATCCGCCTCGTTCGCAAATAAAATCTATTGATAGAGATTAAGGTATGAAACATAACTGGCGCAATGCACTGATTAATCCCCAAACCAGCTTGCAGGAAGCTATTCGCGTTATAGATGCAGCTGCGCTACAGATTGCATTAGTTAGTGATGACCTTGGGAGACTATCCGGCGTGGTCACTGACGGCGATATAAGGCGGGCCTTGATGCGGGGGCTTTCCTTGGATCATGCTGTCGCGGAAGTCATGAATGCGAATCCTAAAGTCGCTTCGATCAACGATTCCAAAACCAAGATGTGCGCCGTTATGGAGGCGCACAATTTAATTCATTTGCCGATTTTGGATGCCGATCGCAAAGTGGTTGGACTGGAGACTTTGCAGGGATTGTATAAGCAACCGCATTTCCAAAATCCGGTGTTCTTGATGGCGGGTGGCTTTGGTAGACGCTTGCGGCCTTTGACCGATGTGTGCCCCAAGCCTTTGTTGGAAATCGGCGGTAAGCCGATTCTCGAAACCATTATTGAAAGTTTTGTGAGTTCGGGATTCAGGGATTTTTATATCGCAGTCCATTATTTGGCGGATCAGATTAAAGATTATTTTGGCGATGGGCAGCGTTGGGGAGTGCAAATCAGTTACATTGAGGAACATGAACCGCTAGGAACGGCGGGAGCATTGGGTCTATTGCCCGCTGATCTGCCCGATTTGCCGATGATTGTGATGAACGGCGATATTTTGACGCAGATCAATTTCCCCCGTTTGCTGACCTATCATAATGAGCATCAAGGGGTAGCGACGCTGTGTGTTCGTCAATATGAGTACCAGATTCCTTATGGTGTTGTAAGTATGAATGGTCAACGTATTACCAATATCGTTGAAAAACCTGTTCATAGCTGTTTTTCCAATGCCGGGGTTTATGTGCTTAATCAATCGTTGGTGCAAACCATTGCTAAACAGCAACAGATCGACATGCCGGAGTTTTTAAATCAGCAAATTAAGGCGGGGGAATTGGTTTCAATGTTTCCAGTTCATGAATATTGGTTGGATATAGGCAAAGAGTCTGATTTCTTACGGGCTCAAGGAGAGTTTTCCAAATATTTCTGAAAAAATATTAAAGTAATTTAAATGCACGTCGATAACATTATCGAGACGAAGGTTTACAGGTTTTTTGAATACATAAATTAATTTTTTCTCTTGGGTAAGCCGAGGGATTTTTGGGAGATACGATCATGGTTATGCAAATTAATACAAACCTTGGGGCATTAGGCGTTCAAGGGAGTTTGAATAAAAACTCAATGACTCTTAGTACTTCAATGGAGCGGCTGTCCACAGGTTTACGGGTCAACTCTGCAAAAGACGACGCAGCCGGTTTGGCGATCGGGGACAGGATGAACTCGCAAATTCGCGGCATGACAGTGGCGATAAGAAATGCTAATGACGGCATATCTATGGCCCAAACAGCTGAATCTGCAATGGGCACGATTACCGACACCCTGCAACGGATGCGTGATTTGGGCGTCCAAGCGGCTAACATGGGGGCAGTGGGTTCTGGCGACAGACAAAAATTGCAACTGGAATTTAAGCAATTGGGCTTGGAAATTAAGCGTATTGTTGATAATACTACATTCAACGATAAGAAAATTTTAGCAGGGTCAATGAAGGGTGCTAATTTTCAGGTCGGTGCGGGAACAGCCACAAACAATCAGATTTCCATTACTGTTTCTAATTTAATGTCAGTCGGTGGTGTAAAAGCCGTGGCGTCAGCTACTCCTGGGGTATCTATCGGGTCAACGGCGGGTTCAGCAAAAATAAGATCAGCAATAGACAGCATTGATTTGGCGATTAAAAATGTCGATAACTTCCGGGCTACTTTGGGTGCGGTTCAGAATCGATTTACTACGACCATTGCAAATTTGCAGTCATCTGTTGAAAATCAATCCGCTGCTAAATCACGGATTATGGATGCTGATTTTGCCGCAGAAACGGCTTCTTTAAGTCGCTCTCAGATTCTGCAACAAGCCGGCACAGCCATGTTGGCACAGGCGAACCAATCTGGGCAGGGAGTGCTGAGTTTACTCAGATAAGGTTTTAAGGAAACGGTCAGGGAAGGCTGAGGCTGTAGTGGTACTACAGCCTTTTCCATTTGGAAAATAGGGTTAACTGAAGGTTAGTAATATGAACAGTGAAATTACAAATGTATCGAAGCTTGTTCCGGCTACAGTTGTGAAAAATAAGCGACAAAATGAAGACTCAGCCTCTTTGAAAACGGATGTGGTAATTGATAAGAAAGTTGAATCCGAACCAGCCTTGTCACCTGATGGTTTAAAGGAAAAGGAGTTTGACTCTAACGTAACATCTCTGGATAAGCTAAAGTCAGCAGCAGTTGAGGGTAATTCAATACTTCAAGCTGCAAACCGTAACTTAGAGTTTAAGATTGATGAATCAACAAAAAAAGTTGTGGTTAAAATTGTTGATAATCAGACCGGTGAGACAGTGCGTCAAATTCCGTCGGAAGATATGCTGGCATTCATAAAAAAAGATGCAGGAACTGGACGGTAAAAAAGGCTCTGTTATTCAGAGTAGAGCTTAATTTTTTAAGTGACTTTAATTGCGAGGAGGTAAGTTATGTCTATTTCATCCTCAACCGGGATTGGTAGCGGCATGGATATCAATGGCATTGTCGGCCAGCTGGTTCAAGCTGAAGGACAGCCTCAGTTTAATGCTATTACCCGTCAGCAGACGGCTGCTAACGCCCGGTTAAGTGGGCTTGGCTCATTAAAAAGTGCGTTATCAAGTTTCCAAACAGCGGTGCAAAAACTTAAGGATGCAAATTTATTTAAAGCCACTCAGGCCGTTTCTGCGAATACGGCTATCTTTACAACCACAGCCGGGGCTGGCGCGGTGCCGGGAAGCCATACTGTAGAAGTAACTCAGTTGGCTAAGTCGAAGCAATCGATTACAACTACCGAATATGCTAATACTGCTTCAGTTGCTACAGCAACAGGAGGTGCTCTTAATTTTACATATCCGGCAGGTTCCACAAAAACAGCGTTTGCCGTAACTATTGGAGCTGGTGCTACATTGGCGAATGTTCGCGATGCGATTAACGGTGCGACGGGTAATAATGGTGTGACAGCCAGTATTATTAATGTGGATTCTACAGTGACACCCGGTACAACCATTTCAAAATTAGTGCTGACATCCAAAGATGCGGGGACTGCTAATGCGTTTAGCTTGGCGGTTACGGGCGGCGATGCAGGATTGAATGCTCTTGATACGGCAACTCCAGCAAACTACAGTACAGTGGCCGCTACGGACGCCACAATCAAGGTTGATGGATTAGCGGCGACCCGCAGCACTAATACAATCACCGATGTACTTCCTGGTGTGACCTTGAATTTGCAATCCGCTGCAGTTGGAACGGTTGTTAATTTGGGTGTTACTTTGGATACAACGGCGATCAGCAAAACGATTACCGATTTTGTAACGGCATACATAGCCTTCATTCAACTACCAGTGGATTAGGCAAGTATGCTGGAACTTCAGGTTCGTCGAATGGTTCGCTGCTGGGCGATGCAACATTACGTAGCATAAGCAATCAGTTAAGGCAGGATACCAGTAACACGGTAACCTCAGCGACCAGTAGTTATAATTCATTGGCGATGATTGGTATTTCGATTAATAAAGACGGGGTTATGGCATTGGACAGTACCAAGCTTACTACGGCTTTGACCGCCAATCTTTCTGCTGTAAGCGATGTATTCTCATCGACTGATGGTGTTGCTACCCGATTAGATTCAAAATTGACACAGTATTTGCAGTCGGGTGGGCCTTTGGATTCGCAACAAACATCACTGAACAAACAATTGACGTCTTTTACTGCAAAGAGAGCTGATGTCCAGAGCCGTATGGACAGTTTGCAGGCAAGCATGATCAAGCAGTTTACAGCAATGGATGTAATTGTCGGCAAATTGAAGTCGACATCCACGTACCTTGCTCAGGCATTGGCATAATAAAGGAAGGCTGATATGTACCCAAGTGCTTACAAAAGAGGCGTAAATCAATACGCTAATGTGCATAATGAAAGCGGGTTAGCGGATGCTTCGCCGCATTATTTGATACAGATGTTAATGGATGGTTTTTTGGCTAGGGTGAATGCCGCGAAAGGGGCGATGGATCGCTCCGATTTAGAGTTAAAGAGCGTTTATATATCCAGAGCGGTAGCAATAGTCGGCGGCTTAAACGAAGCAGTTGATTTAGAAAAAGGCGGCGAAATTGCAGCCAATCTTAGTCGATTATATAACTATATGACTACTCGTTTATTGCAAGCCAGTCGCGAAAATGACGAAGCAATACTTGATGAAGTCGCCTCGTTAATGAGGGAAATAAAAGGAGCCTGGGATGCCATCAAAAACTGAGGAATACTCTGCTGGCCAGCATCCTCAGTTTCAATTGGAAGAGTTGGCGGCACTGTCTAATCAAGTGTCAGAATGTGTTGCCGCAGAGCAATGGGAGCAATTAGCCGTAGTGCTGGATTTGCGGCAGCACTGTTTGGAAAAATTGTTTTCAGAAGCTGTTATAGCGTCCGAGGCTCTAAAATCGTTGGCAAGCTCAATTATTGAGGAAGATGCGGTTTTAATTGAAAAAATACAAGAGCAAAAAAAAATACTGGAAAAACAAATAGTCGCTTTCGATAAGGGGCGACAAGCTACACAGGCATATACGTCTGTCGGATAACCCTGCTTTCCCTTTCACATAAAGTTATAAATTTCAATTTAAAGTCTTCAAATAAGTCAGTTGCTTTTTTAAGTCGATTGCCGCTTTCGAGTCCGGCGTTTTTGTCAGGATATAATCAAACATCAGTTCTGCGGCGTCATAAATCTTATTTTCCATATAAAGTGTTGCTAGTTTTATTTGCCCCAAAGTGTCTTCAGGGAACTGGCTGATATAGTGGTTATAAACATCTATGGCCGCGAATGCGTCGCCTCGTAGGCGGACTATTTCCGCATAGAAGGGCAGATAAACGGGATTGATCTGGGATAAGCATTGTAGAGACAGGTAAGCGTTAGTATTGTCGACGTCGTTTGTGTTGATGCTGATGGACGCTATTCTTAACAATGCTTCTTGCAGTAATGGAGAGTCTTCGCTATCTATAATATTGTGGTAGGCGGTTATGGCTGTTTCAGTGTCATTTTGCAATTCAGCCAAGTAGCCGTTAAGTAAATAGACATAGGGAACCGCAGCAGTTTGATCTTGATGTTTATGCAACCCCGATAGCAGGTCTTTTAATTCCTGTGTTTTTTGATGTTTGAACAGTAGACCTGAGCGTTTTTTCAACATGGGAAAGCTGGCGTGATTTTTTGCTTGCGCCATGTGTCCGGTGTTTTTATTGGATAAGATGGAAGTAAACAGGTTTTCCAGTTCATTAAATTCTGTTTGTACCGACGCCGGAATATTGGCATGGGGATGGTTTTGTCGCCATAATCCGGCCCGACCGAAGCTACGATCTTTGCGCCATTGACCGAATAGTTGAGAGAAGTCCGGTTCGTCGCGAGTTTCCTCTTGGCGTGACTGAGCCCGCTCTACGGCATCGCTGATTAATTTAAGTAGTGCGATTGCGCCGTCACGATAGGCCTCGTAATAGGCATTGCCCATTTCTTTAGCTTCTTCCGCGCTCCAATCTTCATCGGTAAAGGGCTTAGTGATTTTTATAAAGTTACGAATACCGAATCGTTTAACAAGCTTGCTGTATTGGCGATGGTCTCGGTTGAGTTTTTTTTCAATTTTGTCGAGTTTTCTTTTGTCTTTGTAGTTTTCGATGGCGCCCTGAGCGCTATACATACTCTCGTTTATTGTTAAAGCGTCTTTAGCCAGACGCAAGATAGCGTTTATTTGAAACTGAGCGCGCTTAAGTTCGCCGATGGTTGCCGAGTCGTTATAAGAACGATGGTTTGACGCTGCTATTTGTTTGGCAACAATGGCCGTGACGTCGACCGGATTATCGTCCAGCTGAATATCTGCCAGAGGCCTGTAGGTTACATTGTCGACTTTGGCGGCATTGGCGGAAGGATTGATTATTTGACAACCTGTTGCTGTAATGGTCTTGGCCTGTATTGCCAGCGTATTGATTGCGGCGACCAAATCGCAACTGGTTGGCGCCATGAAATCGCCATTGGTTTCTGTCTGTAAGGAGGTCAAGTTAAAGCGGGGGCCGGCAATATGTTCATCGCTGCCGGCGGCATGGGTGTAGCCGTCCCGTGTAAAACAAAGATCGACACCGGCCAGGATAATGCGATTAAAGCCGAATTTATGCGCTACGCTCAAAGCGGTATTGGTGACGGTTGGACCTACCCCGTCAAAATTGGCCTGGTTTAACGTTGATTTCCAGGGAACTTGGCTGCCCAAATAGAGACCGGTTCCTCGCCACTGGCTGACTAGGGTCGGAACGGTGTGATAAGAGTAAATAAAAACGGGGCGGTCGCTGAAAGTGAGCATTTCTTTGCTGATGTCGAAGCTTAATTCGGTGGGATCGACGGAGAAAATAAAATCAGGTTCAAGGTTGATATTTTTTAGCTGTCTGGAAATGCGCGAGACTGCAAAAATAATGAGCTGTTGGCGGTGTTTCTGCACCCAGGGCAACGCTTCGTCCAGAGACGGCCCGCCTGCCAGTAACACTGCGGTCTTTCCCTGAAAGGCGTTGGTAAGTAATTTAGCCGGTAATATGTTGTCCGCTAAATTGGCAAGCTGACGTATGGTAAACGCTTCGTTGCCGAGAGACACATTGTAATGCCAATGGCCTTGGGCCAACATTTCGGTAATGTGCCAGCTGAGCTCTGCATAGGCATTGTAATTATCGTCTTCAGCGCAAAGTGAATTAAAGGATCGAACTGAGTTAATATAAAAATAGTCTTGTATTTTAAATAACTTAGCCGATTCTTCCCATTCGTCGAGCGTTACGCAGACTATAGCCGGATCTAACTCTTCAAGCAGTTGATGGTTGATCAGCTGTTCAAGCACAGACTCAGGTTCGATAAAAATATATCGGGAACCGTTAGGCAAGCCTTTTTGTTGCAGGTATAGGGGTAATAAACCGGAATCGGTGCCGATAATGATATTTAGCGAATTAGGTTGAAAGAGTGTGTTGCCGAATTTTGCCTCGAATAGCGCCTGGGAACTGATTTTGCCGAAGCTATCCCGATTAAGGTTGTAAAAGAATTTTTCCCCAAAAACATTGGTTTTAATAGGGCCGACATCATTCGTGGCTATGAAGCTGCTGTTTTCATCCATTGATCTATCGCTAATTCAGTATTGTGATGTTTTTGTAAGGCAATGCGGCGCTACCAATAAGTATTCTGCAACACACAAAGCGGGGATTTTTATAATATACACTTTTATAGTCTAACTAAAATTAACTTAATGTGAAGTAATTGATGAAGACTTAATTTTGTCCAAGTAGAATGCAATGGCGCATTGAAGTTATTCAACTTCAGGATTTAATAACGTAGTGAAATAGTTTCATCCGTTGCGTGAATAGTAATAATCAATAATTATGTCTATGCTTCACGGCAATGGCTTGATGCGTAGTTATTTGCAATGAACTTGATAGTTAACCTTAAGAGGATAAAGATGAGCGAATTAATGAAAGGAAATTTTGAGGTCAAGCGCAAACTCGATGTGCCCGATGTGAGCGACAATTCTGCCGATTTCAAAAATGAATTTAAGAAAAAAGCGCTCGAATCTATCGGGGGCAGCATGGTGTTCGTTGAGCGTGAAATGCTATTCTGGGAAAGCACTGAAAGCACTGACGGTGAATAATGATGAGTCATCATGGCGTTACTCCGGAATTTCAGGGGATTATGGATGAGATCACCTCGATTGGGCTCGATTGGCACTCGGAAACATTAGTCGAAAACTCAAAGAGAAATAAGCCGTTTATCGCAAAGTCGATCAAGGATATTGCGTCGCCTCAACAGAAAAAAGCGGAGTCCGCGATTATCATCAGCGCGGGCCCCAGCTTGTATAAAAACAATATATTGGCCCGTATTAAAGACTCTGGATACGAGGGAAGTATCGTTGCGATTGACGGTTCTTATGTGCGTTGTCTCAAGGCCGGATTGATACCTGATTACGTGTTGACGCTGGATCCCCATCCCACAAGAATCGTACGCTGGTTCGGCGATCCCGATTTTGAAAGTAACCTGAAAGGGGATGATTATTTTTCAAGACAGGATCTGGATATTGCCTTCCGCAACAATTCAAACGAGGAAAATCGTCGCAATATCGAATTGGTCAACCGGCATGGCAAAGACCAGAAACTGGTTATTTGTTCCTCGGCCCCGATGAATGTGGTTGAGCGCACGGAAGCGGTCGGCTTTGATGCCTATTGGTGGGCGCCGTTGGTGGATAACCCAGGAAGCCCTGGAAGTTTGACCAGAGCCATGGTTAACGAAACAAAGTTGCCTGCGATGAATACCGGGGGCACTGTAGGGACGGCGGCATGGGTGTTTGCCTTGACGGCGCTGAAAATCCCCAGAATCGCCGTTGTGGGCATGGATCTTGGTTATTACAAGGCCGATACCGGTTATCAATTAACCCAAACCTACGGCCCTCTTAAAGACAAGGTAGGCGAAGATAATCTCAAAGACGTTTTCCCCGAATTCACCTACCCGGATACGGATGAGGTTTTTTATACCGATCCGACCTATTATTGGTATCGATGCAATATTTTGGACTTGCTCGCCGCCTCTAAATCCACGCTGTACAACTGCACCGGGGGAGGTACTTTGTTCGGGGATGGTGTGGTATGTGTTGGAATTGATGAGTTCTGTGCGGGCTTTTAGAGATAGAGTTGATGGCGAAAATACTTTTTGTAAATCCAGTGGTGCGAGAAGAAGATGTCCCACGGCATATCCCATACGGCATCGCGTTGCTGGCGGCTATTGCCATGAATAACGGCCATTTGGTTCAAATTTATGACGCCAATGCGTGGCGCAAGGGTTTTGGCGTTCTGCCGGATGTCTACTTGGCCGATGACTGGGATGTGATTGCCATCGGCGGCCTTACAACGACCTACAGTTTTATCAAAGAAGCCTGCCGGATTGCCAAGGAGGTTGCTCCCGATGCCTTCCTGGTTGCGGGCGGCGGCTTCCTGACGAGCATGCCTCAGGATATTATGGAATGGATACCGCAGATCGATCTTGGCATTGTCGGCGAAGCTTTCGTCACATGGCCGGAAGTTCTGGAAAAGATCGACAACAAAGATACCGATTTTAGCGCCACGTTAGGCGTGATATGCCGGGATGGCGACGGCAAGCCGATCCTGAATAATACACGACCGATTATTCGTGACCTGGATACGCTACCCGCTCCTGCGTGGGATTTGTTTCCTCTTGACGAGGTGTATTTCAAGAATTCCGCGTCACTTTTTAGTGAGGATGCCTACCGCATCAAACGGCGCATCGATATTAACGCGAGTTACGGATGCAGCCTGATATGTCGCTATTGCTGGCACTTGGGTACGACGGGCGACATGCTTATTGAAAAGGACGGTAACGGCAACAACGATGTCGTGTTCACCTACGGGCGCAATATTCGCTATCACTCGCCTGACTATATTATCGATATGGTCAAGGAGCTGAAAAAAAACTTCAACATTGATTTCGTCAATTTTCTGGACGAAAACTTGATGACAATGGATGCCTCAAGCAAGCGTACATGGCTGAAGGAGATTTGCGAGAAATGGATCGCCGCAGGTCTTCAGCCTTCCTCGCGGCGTCCGGGCGGGAAAGCCGCTGCTCCGGGAGAAGAGCCCGGCGTTTATTGGAGCGGAACCAGTCATGCGTCACTGCACCGGCCTGAAATCCTGAAGCTTATGTATGAAGCCGGTTGTACGCATCTGGTTTACGGTTTGGAGTCATTCGATCCCGGCATTCTTAAAAATCTTGGCAAGGGCACGACAGCGCAAAAGAATATCGACTCCGTGGGGGAATGCATGCGCTCTGGAATTATGCCGATTCCCAATATTATTATCGGCTTCCCGGAGGAGGATTTTCAGAGTGTTCGTAACACGATCAACGCATTGATCAAGCTTGGCATTCATGCGCGCCCGCATTTTGCCACGGCCTACCCCGGGTCTGAGTGGTATTACACCTATAAGGAGTCGATAAAAGAACAGTATGATGGCGATTTGGAGCGGTATGTCGCCGACTTGGGCGACGCCACGAAGATAACCGCAGTTATTTCCCATAATTTTACCGGCTTGGAGTTGCTAGGCTTGCAAGAAATAGTCGCGCAAAGGAATCTTCGCGTACTTGACCAAGCCGAGAAGTACTGGGGGCGCCCCGGAGCAACCAACGTCGCGGCTCCCAAAGAGTCGTTCAACTTTCGGCGTAAGAAAATAGACGGCCCCATTGCCGGTCCCAAATAAAATTTAGGCAGGCCGAGGATAGGTTCTTTGGCATTTTGGACGCACTGGCTTGCTGGAGAGCATTAAAATCTATTGGGCCATGAGGGTAAGCAGCCCCTCAACCTATGAGCGTTACCCGCTTGACGGGATTAGCAGCGCTGTTTTGTCTAAAGCCATCAGCGCATTTTTAATTATTGCCATACCCTTGTCGTCGCTCACTGTGGCTTCGACAATCAGCCGTGAGCTGACGCATAAACGCAAGGCGCTTACCGCTATGCCGTTACGGGTGCCGCAGGCAACGGGCTGGCCAAGTTGGCAGCGTATTGACGACTGCATGGCCGCATCCGGCAGTCGTTGATAAACATGCCGGGTCTCTTCGCGACTTAACGGTATCCGTCCGACAGACCGGGGATGATAAAGCAGAAAAGGAAAGATGGTTTGGAGATGATCCCAGCTATTTGCCTCTATTAATGGGCGACGGTCAAGCAGAGGTACGGGCAAGGGTTCGAAGTGCGGGTCGGACAGCAGGCGTTGATGGATCGCTCCCGCAAAGTTTAGCAGGAAGTCGATAGTGGCTGCTTGCGGCGCCATTCGAAATCTGCGCAGTTCTTCCAAAGCCACTTCACAGCGCAACAGCAGTCCGAAATTGGCGGCATGAGCCAGAGATTCAGCCCCGGTCCAGTTGATCGGCCAATTTGCTCTGGATGGATACGTCAACAAACCGCGTGGCAATGCGCGCTTTTGGAGTCGTTCCGCTACTGTCGAAGGCAGCAGTAATGCAGCGGAGAAAGACGGGGCGGTAAGGAATTTCGATCCGGTCAGCGCGACCATGAAGCCCTGTTCCAGATAGGCACGTAACGTCGGCATCGCGATGCGGAACTGGCAGGCGTCGACCAGTACCTCAATGTTGTCGGGAAAGCGATGGTGTAGCGCCATGACGCAGGCTGGGCTCGGCGCGATTAATCCGGTTTTGGATTGATCGACAAGAATCAACAGGACTCGTCGGTTCGATGCAGCGGCTTTGCTTGCCAAGGCTTCTACCTCGGCATCGATTTTAGCCAAGGGTCTGGGGGTTCCATCCTCTAATCGAATGGACACTTGCACCACTTCAACGGCATTATTGACGGTGAATGAGTTTTCGTCACGATCCTGCTTATCCGCCAGGGCCGAGGCCACTCCGCTTCCGGTTTCATTAGCCTCCACCATTATTACCAACGCCGGTGTCGATACGCCGCTACCCGCATATTGAGCGGCAATGGCATGTGCGTCGGTACCTGAGGCGGCGAATATAAGCTCCAGTCCGGTAATGCCGGATAGTTTGCATAATTGCAGCCATTCCAGGCGAATCCGCTGGATTTCGAGGGCATAGACGGCAGAGTGTGATTCGGAGCTGATGGCTTCCAGTAATTTCTGGCGTAGCCGATTTGCGGCGGCGAATCCTTCCGTGGAAATAACGGAAGCCGTAGAGGAGCCGAATGCCAGTATCTGGGCGTCGGGAAACGGTTGGCAGCCGTATTTGTTCAGTCCGCTGAGCGGATCGAGCGCGAGGCGGGCATCGCCGCCTGCCAGCAGGAGTTGTTCGGTGGATGGCAGGCTGTCGGGTATTGGGTGATGTTTCTCCACAATATTTAGGCAGAGTCGCGCTGCATGGCGTCCTGTAACATCTGGCGAAAGGCGTCGAATACTTTGTTCATTTGCGGTTGTTTGTAGGGAAAGACATCGACCGGATCGATGGCATGGACAATCATGCAACTATCAACCTCGAAAATCAGCAACTTGCCGTCAGCGGTTTCGCCGCAATCGATTCCCAGATAGTCCAGTCCAACCCGTTCGTTGATGGCGCGGAAGGCTTCGGCGTGTTTACAGGCAAAGGCGTTGTCGAAATCGATCATAAAGCGCTCTTCTTCGGCGCGTTTTTCGGCGCTTTCGGTCATGCCGGCATTCAGGTAATGGATCATCCAGTGCTCGGATATGCCTACATGACAGACAAAGGGCTTGCCATGGATCAGGACGATGCGATATTTTCTGAACAAGCCATCCTGCCGACGATAGTCGACAAAACGGGATACATAGAATTCATTGTTGGGCATGTTTTGCAGATAGCTAACCAGAGCGCCGGTATTATCTATTTTGTCCAAATCTTTCCCGGCGTGGGAGTCGACGGGACGGATAATGATCGGGAATGCGCCGTCTTCAAGAATGTCGGTGAGTGGCCGCTTTTTATCGGCGACTTGTTCCAGCGTCTGCCGGGCTATGCGCACCGTGACCGGCATTTCCACGCCCGGAGCGGATTTTAGCAATGTGCAAGCCTCATTGCGCGACAGTAATACAATGCGATCCGGCTTGTTAAGTATCGGGCGCGGCCATGATGCTATGGCGGTGTCGATCTCTTTCAATAACGGCATATTCAGGTCGGATTGGGCAATGGCAACGAATAGCACATCATGATCCGGGAGATTGTCCGGTAACGGCAAGTCCTGGGTTACATAGACTATATCGAGAGCAACATCGGAGTCTTCCAGCAGAAATTCCAGAGGCGTATTTGCCATTAAATCGCCGGGTCCCATGATGGCAAGCAGCCGAATATTGACTTGGCCGGTCGCGGTGGGCGGAGCGTATATTTGCTGGCTTTCGATGGCCTGGGCTTGCATGGTCAAGGCTAATTCGCGATTACCCCTGAGTTGTAAAACCGTGGATAAATCCATTAAGGCATGGCCGCCGGTATCGGTTTCGGCTCGTTCGATTAATTGCGTACCCAGGGGGGTAAGGTCGCAGTCGGAGTAGGCCATTCGCATCAGCTTTGCCAGGCCGATCAGCGGTTCGGTAAGTTTGTTGGTGTGCATTGGTTTTTCCTAAGGTTGCGCCTGTGGGGTATTTTTGGAGGCAATTTTACCCAGTTCTAGCGTGGCATTGATCAAGGCGTCAATGTCGTTTGCGGTGGTGCGATGATTAACGATGGCGGCTCGAATGGCTAGCTGTCCGTTGAGAGTCGTCGTTGAGGGTGCGGCAATTCCTGATTCCTGCAGTGCGATCACAATGTCGGCATTGACCCGGTTGGTGTCAGCGCTGCGATAGCGGAAGCAGACGATATTCAAGGCAACGGGCGCAAGGAGTTCCAGTAGCGGTTCGGCTTCGATACGCCGCTTCATGTGTTGGGCCAGGGTGCAGGTATTCGAGATAACGCGGCCTAATTTTTCTGCGCCGTAAACTTTTAGGGTGAACCATGTTTTGAGCGCCCTAAAACCGCGCGAAAGATCGGGGCCGAAGTCGCACGGCCACGGCGAACCTGCCGCCATGCCCCGGGATTCCCGTTTCAGGTAATCGGCGGGCGAGGCGAATGCGCTTTGATGCAGCTCACCGTCTCGCACTAATATAAATCCCGCATCGTAAGGAACTTGTCCCCATTTATGGAAATCAAAGGCAATGGAATCGGCGCGTTCGATGCCTTGCAAGCGCGGTGCAATATCCGGCGCCAGCATGGCCAGCGCGCCGTATGCGCCGTCGACGTGGAACCAGATGTTTTCTCGTTCGCAAAGCTCGGCAATAGAATGAAGGTTATCAATGGCGCCTACACCTACGGTACCTACCGTTCCGGCAATGAAAAACGGCGTCATTCCTGCCTTTCGGTCTTCGGCGACGGCAAGCTCAAGCGCCGCTATATCCATTTGGTGTTGCTCATCGACGGGTATCTTGCGCAGGGCGTTGCTGCCGAAACCGGCAATATCCATGGCCTGGACAATGCTGACATGGGCGCTGGCCGAGGTGTAGGCAATCAGCTGCCGATTGTCGGCAGTAAGGCCCTCATGGCGGACGCCGACGCCTAACAGGGCGGTGCGTGCGATCAAGACGCCAATCAGGTTGGCCATTGACGTTCCGGTTACAAACAGGCCGCTGGCGGTTTCCGGGAAATTAAACAATTCCCGAGTCCACTGCACGACCTGTCGTTCGATTTCTATCGGAGCCTGATCGCGTCCGCCAAGGTTGGCGTTTAGCCCTGCTGCCAACATTTCAGCCAGCATTCCGACCGGGGTTCCTCCGCCATGAACCCAGCCCATAAAACCGGGGTGGACGTTGCCTAAGGCGTAGGGGAGCACATCTTTCATGAACAGTTGATGTGCGCTTTCGAGATCATGTTGCCCGTCGTCCAATGCTTGTCGAAATGAAAGTCGTACTTCTTCAGGCATCGGCTGCCAGACCGGTTGGTCGCGCTGATGTTCAAGGTAGTCCATCATGTCGTCCAGCATTCGATGGCCTTGCAACCGGAAGGCATTCCAATCGGACGGATCCAGTGTGTTTTTAGAGGTTTCCAGCATCGTTATTCAGGACCAAAATACGGCAAAGCTTTGCTGAAAAATTACGTAAGTATCGGGAGTTGCGTGTAAATAGCGTAATAATGGATTCAAGGGTGAGCTAGTCCTGATTTTGATTTAATATGTGAGGAAGTGTTTTATGGTTTGATAAAAAGACAATTAATCACTTGGTTTATATTAAGTTAAAGTATTGTATAGGCAGGACGATAATACCTTAGGACGTTTAAATTTTGGAGGTTTTTATGATAAGTTCAGTAGGTGGTTCAAACGCGCCGGGATTAGCAACGGCTCTTATGAAAGAGAAGACCGCGATGCAAGATGTGGCGGTGGCTGTAGTTAAGAAAGGTCAGGATATTGAAAGAGCTCAAGGGGAGTCGGCTTTAAAATTAATAGATTCGGCTACTGGCGCAGCAGGTCCCGGTCGAATTGATGTGCATGCATAAGGCATAGGTTCGAGTCGATAAAGCTTCATAATAATGAAGTTGATAAAAAAAGAGCGACTTGGAGTCGCTCTTTTTTTATCAGGTCTTCTTTAAAATTAATTCAAGCACCAGTTTGCTGCCAAAGTAAGCCAGCAGCAGCAAAACAAAGCCGGTTAAAGTCCAGCGGACTGCGGTTTTTCCTCGCCATCCGTAACGCAATCGGCCTATTAACAGGCTGGAAAAAATGATCCAGGCGATAATCGATAAAACAGTTTTGTGCGCTAAATGCTGTGCAAATAAATCTTCAATAAAAATAAAGCCGCTGATCAATGAAATGGTCAGGAAAAAAAGCCCTGTGCCAAGCATTTGAAATAACAATGATTCCATGGCTTGCAAGGAAGGTAATGACTGGATCAAGCGTTTGGGCGGATGGCTTTTAAGTTGCTGGTCTTGAATGGCGAGCAACACGGCTTGCAGTGCGGCAATGTTTAGCAGGCTGAACGCGATAATCGAGGTTAATATGTGGACACTCATCTGCCAATTGTGGGTGTGCAGTAGATGCGGTTTTTCGGGCAGGTTCAGCTCCAGCGCGAGCATGATGGCGGCAATGGGGAAAATGACGATGCCCAGTTTTTCGACAGGTTTGGTCAGTGTCGCCATGAGTAGCAGCAGGGCGACAATCAGTGAAATCAGGGATGCTGTGCTGATAAAGCTAAAGTTGAAGCTGTTGTTTTGCTGGAAAGCGATGGCGGTGTATAAAAGGTGGGCGCATGCTGCTGCCCAGGCCAGATAAAGCGGTGTGTGCTGTCTCCTGTTCTGATGCGTGTCTCGGGCAATAAACAGCGTGCTTGCCAGATAAGTACAAATTGAAAAGGTAGCGAGAGTGGTGTTCATTAGAATCGTTTTATTGGTTTGTGAACAATAGATAACGTGTGGACTTATTGCCGGTATGGATAGGGGTGAGCGGCGTCAGCTTCCGCATAAGGCGATAAGCCGCTTCCCCGGCGCACCACAAATTCCCTTGAGTTTAATGCAAAGGCCTTAATGGCTATGTTAATATATCCTATTAAATAGTCCTAACGCATTTGTGTTAGTGAATGGTTTCCTTAAGATTTAATAAAGACACTGATATGTTTGATAATTTAACCGATCGATTAAGTAGCACGCTTAAAAAAATTAAAGGTCAGGGGCGCTTGACTGAAGACAATATCAAGGACACCCTGCGCGAAGTGCGTATGGCTTTACTTGAGGCTGATGTCGCTTTGCCGGTGGTTACGGACTTTATTGAACGTATCAAAATAGGCGCGTTAGGACAGGAGGTTCAGTCCAGTCTTTCGCCCGGCCAGTCGCTGATTAAGTTGGTTCAGGCTGAGCTGGTTGCCGTGATGGGCGAGGCAAACGAAAAGCTGAATCTTAATGCTGTTCCGCCTGCGATCATCTTAATGGCTGGTTTGCAGGGGGCAGGTAAAACCACGACGGTCGCCAAATTAGGTCGCTGGCTGAAAGAAAATCAAAAGAAAAAAAGTCGGCGTAGTCAGTGCCGACGTTTATCGTCCGGCGGCTATTAAGCAGTTGCAGATGCTTGCAAATGAGCTTTCTTTGGATTTTTTTGAAAGTGATATTTCACAAAAGCCAGTTGATATTGCTAAAAATGCCATTGAAGCGGCAAAGAAAAAATTTCTTGATGTAATTATTATCGATACCGCCGGTCGTCTTCATATTGATGATGAAATGATGGGCGAGATTAAAGAATTGCATGCGGCAATCAACCCTGTCGAAACCTTGTTTGTTGTTGACAGCATGACCGGGCAGGATGCCGCGATTACTGCAAAAGCCTTTAATGATGCCTTGCCGTTGACCGGGATTATCCTGACCAAGGCAGATGGCGATGCGCGAGGCGGTGCGGCGTTGTCTATACGTCATATTACCGGCAAGCCGATCAAGTTCATCGGTATGGGTGAGAAAACCGATGCTTTGGAGCCCTTCTATCCTGACCGTATCGCGTCCCGTATTTTGGGTATGGGCGATGTGCTGGGCTTGATTGAAGAGATCGAGCAGAAAGTTGATAAGGAGAAGGCTGAGAAGCTTGTCAAAAAACTGCAAAAAGGCAAAGCCTTTGATCTGGAAGATTTTCGTGAGCAATTGCAGCAAATGCAGAATATGGGCGGGGTCGGTTCTATGCTGGATAAATTACCGGGCATGAGCAGCATCCCCCAGGAAATGAAAGATAAGGTTAATGACAAGGAATTATCGCGTCAAATTGCGGTGATTAATTCCATGACCATGAAAGAAAGGCGTTATCCTGATTTGATTAAAGGCAACCGGAAGAAGCGTATCGCTGACGGTTGCGGGCAGCAGTTATCGGATGTTAATCGCATCTTGAAGCAGTTTATGATGATGCAGAAGATGATGAAACGCTTCAAAGCGGGCAATATGGCGAATATGATGCGTGGCATAAAAAATAATGTGCGCGGCATGGGTATGAGAAGGTAATTATTGTTGCGTTAATGACGACTTATTCGATGGCTAAAGTGAATGAACTTGATGGGATGTGCGTTGTTCTTTACTTATAGAAAAAATTGAGTAAAATAAGTCGATTAAATTTTGACTAAATGTTTTTGAGGAACTTAGATGGTAACTATTCGTCTTTCTAGAGGCGGCGCGAAAAATCGTCCTTTCTATCACGTTGTTGTAACCGATAGCAGAAGTGGCCGTGACGGTCGTTATATTGAACGTCTTGGTTTTTT
>Ga0160182_142907_pt1 | contig 57008 bp, 60 predicted proteins | sample met14sa_FD_108561 | JGI IMG/M metagenome (GOLD analysis project Ga0160182, IMG submission 108561) | Synthetic bacterial communities of pure cultures from sediment of Lake Washington, USA, under high oxygen condition - MT... | ecosystem: Engineered > Modeled > Simulated communities (microbial... >... | reverse complement strand
GTTGAGCCTGTACCCACACCAATAATGCCGCTTTTTACATATTCAACTGCTGCTTTTGCTACTTGTTGTTTTAATTCGTCTTGTGTGAATGCCATTTTCGTAAATCCCTAATAATTTCTTTATAATACAAACAACTCACTATCATACACTGCGCTACTTAATTTCTAAATAGCGCGTTTTATAATAAAGATAATCCTAATAAACACACGTTTAGACATTACTAAAAACTGCGCATGACGATAAATTACAGACAGAAAATAGAAAATTCCCACGTTTACGATGTGGCTAAAAAAACACCATTAGAGTTTCAACCCAACTTATCTGCACGTATCCATAACCGTGTATTGCTAAAACGCGAGGATATGCAGCCTGTGTTCTCGTTCAAGTTGCGCGGTGCATACAACAAAATGGCGAGTTTGCCTGCGGAAGTGTTGGCGCGCGGTGTTATTGCGGCCAGTGCGGGAAACCATGCACAAGGCGTTGCTTTGAGTGCACAAAAATTGGGTTGTCGCGCAGTGATTGTCATGCCGACTACTACGCCATTAATTAAGATTGATGCGGTTAAAAGTAGGGGCGCAGAAGTCGTGCTATTCGGTGATAGTTATTCCGACGCTTACGTGCATGCCTTAACCTTAGAGCAATCCGAAGGCCTCACTTTTGTGCATCCTTATGACGACCCGGATGTGATTGCCGGGCAGGGTACGATTGCGATGGAGATTCTGCAAAGCCACCCGGAGCCAATAGAGGCTATTTTTTGCTGTGTGGGCGGTGGCGGTTTAATTGCGGGTATCGCAGCATATATAAAAGCGCTACGCCCGGAAATAAAAGTGATTGGTGTAGAGGCCAGTGATGCGGAAGCGATGTCAGAATCGCTTAAACAGGGCAAGCGCGTGATGTTGGATCAAGTGGGACTATTTGCTGATGGCGCGGCGGTTAAGCAGGTGGGCGAGCATACTTTTGAGTTGTGCCAACAGTTTGTAGATGAAATGATTGTGGTCGATAACGATGCAATATGCGCGGCGGTAAAAGATGTGTTTGAAGATACACGCAGTATTTTAGAACCAGCGGGTGCATTAGCCACGGCTGGCATTAAAGAATACGCCAAGCGCAATAATCTTACTGGCAAAACACTGGTTGCTATTGCTTCCGGCGCCAATATGAACTTTGACCGTTTACGTTTTATTGCGGAACGTGCAGAAATTGGTGAAAAGCGTGAGGCGGTATTGGCGGTGACGATACCTGAAAAGGCTGGCGCATTTAAGACATTCTGTCGCTTGCTGGGTGACCGCAATATCACTGAATTTAATTATCGTTATTCTGACCCGGTCGCGGCACATATTTTTGTGGGCGTGGCGATTGCTGACCCCCTTGAATCTGTACAATTGGTGCAGGATTTACAGACACATGGCTTACCCGTATTGGACTTAACCGACAATGAAGTTGCAAAATTGCATTTGCGGCATTTGGTTGGTGGACATGCGCCTCAGGCGGAAAATGAAGTGTTGTATAGATTTGAATTTCCTGAGAAGCCAGGTGCACTTTTGAAATTTTTAGATACGATGGGGCACGATTGGAATATCAGTTTATTCCATTATCGCAATCATGGTGCCGATAATGGACGTGTACTTGTGGGCATGCAAGTACCGCCGAACCAATTACAGGAGTTTTCTACATTTTTACAGGCCTTGGATTATCCATACTGGGATGAGACGCAGAATCCTGCGTATAAGCTGTTTTTGGGGTAATCATTAGTGCGGACTTAATTGGTTCAACCACCACCATATTGGTTGTATTCAGCCAGTTCTGGTTTTAGATAAAAATAAGCATTTGTTTTTATTGAGCTTTAAAGTATATACTAATGAGTATAGTTTTTGCTTGTTATTAATAGTGATACATACCTAAGTCAAATTTTGGAGATTTTGAATGAAATTAACATCAGCCTTTAATAAAACGCGTATCAGCCTGATTCTCATTGCTTTAATTGCGGGTGTTAGTGCCTGTAGCAAAGAGAAAGCGCCAGAGACCGAGTCTAAGTTAGATGAGCCCGCACAGGCGGCACCTGCTGGTTTAGCCTACGTAACCAGCCAGGATGCGGCTGTGAGTGTGATTGATTTAGCTACGTTGCAAGTGGTCAAGCAACTTGATATTAAAGCTGAATCGCCACGTGGCTTGGGTGTGACAGATGACGGTAAAAAATTGATTGTAGCTACACGTGAGAATGAAAGTGTTTCTGTGGTTGATACCGCTACCGGTGAAGTGTTACAGCAAATTAAAGTGGGTAAAAATCCGGAATTTGTACGTGTTAGTGGCAATTTTGCTTATGTCTCATCCGAGCCTAGTTCGAAAGGTGGGCCTCCGCCAAAACCGGGTGAAAAAGCTAAAGTAGAAGAAGATGACGACGATGATGATGAATTGATTCCAGCAAAAATTGCTGTGATCGACCTAACCAAAGGTGAAAAAGTACGCGAAATAACTGGCGGACCGGAAACAGAAGGTATTGAATTTTCAGCTGATGGCAAACAACTCGTGATTACCAATGAAGCCGATAACACGGTGACAGTACATAATATTGAAACGGGTGAGTTGGTTAAAACGATCAAAACACATGAACTGGGTGACCGCCCACGTGGTATTAAAGTATCGCCAGATGGCACAACCTATTTGGCCACATTAGAATATGGCAACAAATTTATGGTGCTGGACAAAGACTATAATTTAGTGCGTACCGTAGATACGGCAGAAACACCTTACGGCATTGCTTATGACAAAAAAGGTGAGCGTATTTTTGTTGCCACCAATAAAGCTAAATTGCTACAAGTATTCGATGCAAAAACGTATGAAAAAATTAAAGAAATCCCAACAGGTAATCGCTGCTGGCACTTTAGTTTTACGCCAGACGACAAACAGATTCTGTTGGCTTGTGGAAAATCAGACGCAGTTTATGTGATTGATGCAGACAAGCTGGAAGTAACCAAACAGATTGAAGTAAAAGGTATGCCTTGGGGTTTGGTGACTTATCCTAAAGCGATGGGCAGTTTAGATCAGCCTTAGTATTCATATTTTGCTTGATCATTAAAAAGCCCGCGAATGCGGGCTTTTTAATTGGATTAGGATTTAATGTTTACTTAAGAATAAAACTCATCATCTTAATATGGTTAATCTTTTAACAAATCCAAAATAAACAACCAATCTCTCGGATCTACTGGTGTAATCGATAGTCTATTCCCGCGTTGCAGAATCCGCATATCGGCTAACTTTGGCGTTTCGCGTAATTCTTTGAGACTGAGCAGGCGTGTTTTTCGCACCAGCTTTACATCAACATTAAACCAGCGCGGTGTTTCTTGTGTGGCTTTCTCGTCAAAATACTTGTGACCTTTGATAAATTGTAAGCGATCTGGATAAGCCAAACTACTGACTTCTGCGATACCTGCAATACCTGGCGTCTCGCAATTGGAGTGATAAAACAGTACACCATCGCCAATCTGCATTTGGTCACGCATAAAATTACGCGCTTGGTAATTACGTACACCATACCAATCCACCGTTTGATTCGGCTTCGCTGCCAAATCGTCAATCGATACATCTGCAGGCTCTGACTTCATTAACCAATAACGCATTGCAATCCATCTTTCTTAATTTAAAACGTAAACTATTAATTTTGGGTATGATAATTGAAATTCATCAATTTGGAAGAAACATGGCACGAAACGTACTAGGCACAACTCTGCAAACCTGTAGTTTAGATCCTGTAACGGGTTTCACGCGTAACGGATGTTGCGAAACAGGCCATGAGGATGAAGGCAGTCATACTGTTTGCGCACAAATGACAGATGAATTTTTAGCTTTTTCAATTTCCTGTGGTAACGATTTGAGCACACCAAGACCAGAGTATGGCTTTGAAGGTTTGGTTGCGGGTGACCGTTGGTGTGTCTGTGCAGCGCGTTGGTTAGAGGCCAGTGAAGCAGGTTTCGCACCACCAGTGGTGTTAGAGGCTTGCCACGAAAAATGTCTGGAAATTGTCAGCTTGGCTGATTTAAAATATCACGAACTGCGCTAAAAACTTGAGTTTAGATACTCAGAATGGATTTTCACGCTCACAAAATTTTTAAAGAGTTGATGGTTTTGAGTTTTAAAGCGAAAGTTCAAGGCGTTTGAGCGCAGGCAGTACAAGTAGTACGCCAAGCGAAAAACAACGCGGAAATTTCGCTTTAAAAAACAAAACCTATTTTCTGTGGTGTTGCCTGAGCCGTTATCCTGAACCAAAAAGGTCCAAGTGGTAACAACCTAAAGCGCATTAGGTACACTCGCCAAGGGTATCTTAAAAGATATCCCAATTTAGAGCGCTCTCACAGCGACTTGAATAGCTGAAACCTATAACGAAAACTAGTTCAAGGAATTTAAGACTCAAGCAACACCACAGAAAACAAGTTAAATGTTAAAACTAACTTGTGACGAACGGATGAATATAACTGATTAAAACAGACTAGCTAATAATTGATCAACTGATTTATAGCAACTTAGTTTGACCAGCTATTGCTTCATCGATTTGATTCTGCATGAGACTAATCCTACGCTTATAATCGCCGATGTCAACATCGCCAGTCTTGGTGTGCAGTAATTCGTGCGATAAATTAAGGGCTGCCATAATCGCAATGCGTTCAATACCAATTATTTTGCCGGTATCACGAATCTCGTGCATTTTCTTATCTAAATAACGCACGGCCTCAAGCAAACCTGCGCGCTCTTCATCAGTACATGCGACAGTGAATTCGCGTCCCATAATGGTTAAATCGATTGATTTTGCTTCACTCATAATGTTTCTTCATCAGAGGATGTCAAGTCAGCGGGCATTGTTGCAAGCAAGACTTCAAGTTTTTGACTCGCTAAAAGCATATTATTCTTTAAGGTATCTGAGTTTTGCTGTGCTTGGCATAGGTCGTTACGCAGTTGTGCATTCTCTTCGCGCAACGATGTACACCAAGAAACGAGTTTATTGATTTTGTCTTCTAATCTTTTTAAATCTGCATCCATGCCCCACTATAATTGAAAAAAATCATTATAGTCAATAGCTAACGTTCATTATTCAAAGTAATTTAATATGTTTTAACACGCTTGTTGCGTAAACATTTAACTGGCTAGGCCAAGTACCTAGGCCGTAATTGAATAAATAACAGGCACAATAAAATTAAAGATATAATTGCGCTTAGTTGATAGGTGCCTGAAGTTAATAATCAATTAACAAGGGTGAAACTGGGAAATAAGTGCGTTTGGTTTTAATTATTTAATACTAAAACAATGCTTATGCTGCCCCCGCAACGGTAAGTGAGTGTAGTTTTGCAAATGAAGCCACTGGGTGAATTTAACTTGGGAAGGCGCAAATCATTCCTCACAAGCCCGGAGACCGGCCTACAACAAACTCGTTAGGAAATACCGCGGGGTGACGGTAATCAAGACACAATTTGCAGTCAAAATTAGTATTAATTTTTTGCAACTTCGTTCTGATTTATTCAAACATTTCCGGTATTCCTCATTATAAAAAGCACGCGGGGTCGCGTGATAAACAGGGATATCACCATCATGAAACAATCTATTATCGCTAGTCTAGTAAGTGCTAGTTTAGCCAGTGTGGCATTTAATGCCTCTACATTTGCGGATGAAGCCGCTTCTTTAGATGACACCATTGTCACGGCAAGCCGTACAAGCGAATCATTGAGCAAAACGCTTGCAGATGTTTCTGTCATTGACCGTGCTCAAATTGAGCGTGCTGGCCAGTCTTCTTTAGTCGAGATTTTACAGACTCAGCCTGGTATTGAAATTACTAACACTGGTGGAGCAGGTAAGAGTTCTGGTATTTTTATGCGAGGTACAAATACTAGCCATGTATTGGTTTTAGTTGATGGCGTTAGATTTAATTCTGCAACAACTGGTACCACTGCATTTGAAAATTTGCCATTTGCGCTGATTGATAGGATAGAAATCTTACGTGGCCCAGCAGCAAGTTTATATGGCCAAGATGCCATTGGCGGCGTCATTCAAATTTTCACTAAAAAAGGTAGTGGTAAACCACAGTTTTATGCGAGTGTAGGCTATGGAACTTATGATACAAAAACAGCGGAAGCTGGTGTTCATGGCACAATTAATGATACTAGCTTTGCATTTGGTATCAGCAGTCAAGATACCGATGGATTTTCTGCACTAAAAACAAATAATCCAAATCTTAAAGATGATGATGGATATAGCAATTTATCCATCACCAGCTCACTATCGCATAAAATTTCTGAAGACGATGAAATCGGTTTACAGCTATTGCATAGTAAAGGAAAGACAAGATTTGATAATCGATATAATATTGATCCGTTTTCCCCTGCATTTGATCCCGCTTTTTCTGATTATGCTGAAATTACACAGCAGAGTTACTCGGTTTATACAAAAAACAAAATTACCTCTAACTGGACATCGACACTGAGGGTAGGGGAAGGTGATGATGAGACTGTAACCTATGCTGCGCTTGGTCCTTTTACATCTGAAAGCCGTAGTTTATTCAGAACAAAACAGCATCAATTAACTTGGCTTAACGACGTTAAACTACCTGTTGGAGTGTTAACGCTGGCATACGACAGGCTTGAGGAACGCGTTAAATCAACCACTGATTTCAAAGAAAACAGTAGGAATAACGATGGTTATTTTGCAGGTTATTTAGCAGATTTAGGTAATCACACCATTCACTTAAACTATCGTAGCGATCACAACACGCGCTTTGGTACGAATGATACTGGCGGTGTTTCATATGGATATCAACTAACTGATAGCTGGCGCGCAAGTGCAAGCTATGGCACCGCCTTTAGAGCGCCGACTTTTAATGATTTATATTACCCGGATTTTTTTTGGTTTTGCACAGGCGAACCCAAATTTAAAGCCTGAAAAGTCAGAAAGTATTGAAGCTAGTCTTCGTTATAACAGAGACAAAACAACTGCATCAGTTACTGTTTATCAAAATAAAATCAGGGATTTAATCGTATTCACTTCTATTCCTGAGAATGTGCGCAAAGCTGAAATCCAGGGCGTTACAGTTGCAGCATCTCAAGCTTGGGATAGCTGGCTATTACAAGGAAGTGTGGATATTCAATCACCAAGGGATGAAAGTACTGATAATTTATTAATACGTCGTGCAAATAATCATGCATCCGCTAGCCTTGGCTATACCTTAGGTGATTGGCATTTCGGTGCAGAAGGCATTGCCTCATCAAAACGCTATAACGACACTGCTAATAATATATCTCTTGCTGGGTATACTATTTTTAATTTAACGACTGATTATCAAATTAACCAAGATTGGAAAATACAGGCGCGGTTAAACAATATGTTTGATAAGCAATATGCGCTTGCATATGATGGCAACCCTAGAACTGATGGATTTGCTTACGATACGCCAGGCTCAAACTTGTTTGTTAGTGTGCGCTGGCAACCTAAGTAATTGATTAAATGTGCTGATGATTGGTTAATCGCCAGCACATTTTTAACTGTATAATACGGCGATATTGATATGCAGTTTGGAGATTGATCATGCAGAGTGTAAGTAAATTCTTTCTAAATAAGCATTTGGCCATTGCTGCTGTTATTGCATTTTTTATGCTACTAACACGCGGTAGTCATGTGTTGACGCACGTTTCTTTGCCTGATGCCAGTTTAGTATTATTTTTATTAGGTGGGTTGCTGTTAAAGCGTGCGGCTTGGTTTATTGCATTTTTTTGTATTGGCAACGGTGATTGATTTTGGTGCCGCTGCGTTTGATCCTGTGCAAGGATTTTGCTTAACGGATGGCTATTGGGGTTTGATTCCTGCTTATGGGGCGATGTGGCTGGGCGGAGTTTGGTTGGCTAAACAAAAAGATGTATTTGCGGCCAAATCAAATGCTGTGTTGTCCTATGTTTTAGTCAGCTTAGGAACGACATTTGTTGCTTTTGTTATTTCTACACAAACCTATTATTTGTTTTCTGGACGATTTCCCGCTGAAGGTTTAATTGAGTCCATGCAACATGGCTGGGAATATTTGCCAAGCTGGATGGGGTTCTCAGCGATGTATTTTGCGTTTGTTTGGTTAAGCGTTGCACTTTGGCGCAGTGTTAAGCACATTGAGGTTTCAAAAGCCTAAATAACGATGGCTAATAAACAAAGTCGCTTAATTTAAAGCGGCTTTTTTTTATATTTAACATGTCTAATTCTCACGCATATAGCCCAGCTGAACAGGCTGCAATTTATAAAGTCATTGCCGAAAGGCGTGACATGCGACACTTTCTGCCAACACCTGTTGCGCCAGAAATTTTGCAGAAAATTCTGCAAGCTGCGCACCACGCACCTAGTGTTGGTTTAATGCAGCCCTGGCGATTTATCCGTATTACTGATAATAAGTTACGCAAAAGCATTCATCAATTAGTTGATATTGAGCGCATTAAAACATCACAGGCAATCGGCGAATTTGAAAATACGGCGACTGGATTTGTTAATAATGGGTTTGATGCCAAAAGCGCAGAATTTTTACGCTTAAAAGTAGAAGGCATTTTAGAGTGTGGCGAGTTGTTAATCGCTACGCTCTGTAACAACCGTGAGCAGCATATTTTTGGCCGCCGCACCATGCCTGAAATGGATATTGCATCGGTGAGTTGTGCGATTCAAAATATGTGGCTTGCATCACGTGCAGAAGGATTGGGCATGGGCTGGGTGTCTATTTTTGATCCAATTCAGTTAGCACAACTACTACAGATACCTGAGGATGCAAAGCCTATAGCGGTGCTATGTTTGGGGCATGTAGCCAGTTTTTATAAAGCACCTATGCTAGTGGAAACAGGTTGGGCAAAAGAAAAAACCTTAAATGAAATGCTAATGGAAAATAGCTGGCAAACGAATACGTTGTAAATTGATGGCTGGCAAAAACTGGACTTAATAAATGAATAAAGTAACGCTGATTTTAGGTGGTGCACGCTCTGGTAAAAGTAGCTATGCTGAAAAGCTGGCGATTGAATCTGGCTTGCCAGTTACCTACATCGCCACTGCACAAGTTTACGATGATGAGTTCAAGCAGCGTGTTGCATTGCATCAGCAAAGTCGCCCAGCACATTGGAAAACGCTAGAAGTACATCATCATCTTGCAAATGCGCTGATTGAAGAAGCCAAACCAGATACTTGTGTGATTGTGGATTGTTTGACGTTATGGTTGGCGCAGTGTATTTGCCCTGATTGTGTGCCACCTGAGAATGTAAAAGATACGGCCAAGTTTTGGCAAGATGCACGCAAAGGTTTTCTGGATATTTTGCCAAAACTCAAAGGCACCATTATTTTAGTGAGCAACGAAGTTGGTATGGGAATCGTACCGCTAGGGGCGATTAACCGCCAGTTTCAAGATGAACAGGGCAGATTGAATCAATCAATTGCTCAACAGGCACATGAGGTTACGTTTATTGCAGCAGGCTTGCCGCTTAAATTGAAAAGCCATTTAAATTAAAAATGAGTCTTAAGGAAAAGGTATGGAAACCAGCATATTTGAATTAAAAGGCGACTTTATCGCCTTGTGTGATTTGCTTAAAACAACTGGCATTGCCGATAGCGGCGGCCAGGGAAAAGCATTTGTCGCAGATGGAATTGTGACGGTGGACGGAGAAGTTGAATTACGTAAAACTGCAAAAATCCGCGCTGGGCAAACAGTGGAGTGTTTTGACCATCAAATTAGCGTAGTTGCAGCGACTTAACACTTAAATTGGCCCAATAATTCTTAAAGATTCACAAAGTTGATTTTAGGCACTGCGCCCAAGTTAACATCGCCAAATTCCAGTTGTGTGATGCTGCCGTAGTCAATATTAAAACGAAACAAACCCTTTAACGGCATATTCAGCACATGAGCAAGCAGGGCGCGTATCATGCCGCCATGCGTCACAATCGCAATATTTCCTGCAGGATGACAGCTTAATATTTCATCCAGAAAATTAATCCCACGCACTTGTAATTGACTGAAGGTTTCACCGTTTGGTGGCGCAGTATGGGCATAGTTTTGCGCCCACACATCAAAAAAATCACGTGGAATCGCATCCCAGGCATGCAGCTCCCAATCGCCAAAATGCAGCTCTTTGAGCCGATGGTCAATTATTGGGGCGCCGATATTAAGCGCGTTAGCTAGTTTTTCGCATCGCTGTAATGGGCTGCTGTAAGCGGCATCAAATATCATGCCATCCAGTTTTGTTTTGGTTTTTTCGCATTCCTGTATAAATGTTGACGCAACATCAATATCACTTTGCCCATAGCAAATACCCGGCGCAATTTGCAGGCGCGTGTGGCGAATAAGCGTTAGCTTCACAGGTGCATTGACCACGCTAGTACGCCCATATAAAAGGCCAATTCAGTGAGTTGTTGGGCTGCACCTAAAGTGTCGCCTGTATAACCACCCAAATTTTTCATAAGCTTTGCGCGCCACCATAACCATATGATAAAACTAGGTAAAAGCGCCAGTAATATGAATTTAATAATGATTAATTGTGAGTGGTTACTCACAATTAATAAACCGAGAATACTGATCAATGGCAACAAGCCAAACGCTGTGGCAACGGCCAAATGTTGCATACTCAATTGTGTTGCAAGCGGCTTGGCTTTTCCTGCTGGTTTTGTATAAGTTAAAGTTGCCATCAACAACACGCCCCATAATCTGCTTAGCGCATGACCAGCAATTAGTGCGAGCGGAATAAGAATTGGGTTTAAGTGACTGAGTGTTTGAAATTTAGCTATCAGCATTAAGAATAAAGCGACTGCGCCGTAAGTGCCAAGCCTGGAGTCTTGCATAATAGTGAGTATTTGCTCACGTTCCCAACCTCCACCAATCCCATCTGCGCTATCTGCTAAACCATCCTCATGAAATGCGCCGGTAAGGTAAATGGTTGCTGCCATACTGATTAATACGGCAATAACATGCGGAAAAACAAAGCTGGCGGCATAAAAGAATGCGGCACTAAGAAACCCGACAATAATGCCAATAAGAGGGAAATACTTGGTTGAGTGATTTAAATCTGACTCTTGAAAGTTGGCAAAATCAGGCACTGGAATCCGTGTGAAAAATCCTAAAGCCAATAAAAAATATCGCCATTCTTTTTGCATTAAGTGGCTCTTTCAGAAGTGTCTGCGTTTTGAGTTGCCAGTGAGATTTCATCTGTTGGCAGGCTTTCGCTAACGCCAGCACTAGAGAAGCTAGCCATTTCATTTAAAAAATTAACGGCGGCTTGAATAAGCGGGTAAGCCAGTGCGGCGCCAGATCCTTCACCCAGTCTTAAATTTAGATTAAGCAAAGGCTTTGCTTCTAAATAATCTAACATTTGGCGATGCGCGGTTTCATTGGAGCAATGTGCAAACACACAGTAATCCAGAATATTGGGCTGTAATTTATAAGCGACTAATAATGCAGCCGTTGCGATAAAGCCATCAATGATTAGCAGTGTTTTGTGTTCGGCAGCGCTTAACATTGCACCCGTTATCATGGCAATTTCAAAGCCGCCGAAAGTGGCTAGAACTTGCATTGCATCTTGTTTATTAAGAGCATGCTGTTGAATTGCCTGCTTTAAAATGACCGTTTTATGGCTGACGCCTGCATCATCCAAACCTGTGCCACGGCCTACGCATTGCTCAATTGGTATTGCACATAACACACTCATTAAGCAACTGGCGGAGGATGTGTTGCCGATACCCATTTCGCCAAAACCCAGCACATTACAACCGTTATCAATTTCTTTCTGCGCGATTGCCGCACCTTTAGTGATTGCTTGCTCACATTGCGCTAAACTCATGGCGGGTTCAGTTAAAAAATTGTGTGTTCCGAAATCTATTTTTGCATCGACTAGCGTGTTAATCACATTGGCATCAGCCGTAAAGGTGTGATTCACCCCAGCATCAATCACGCGCAATGTCATGTTATGTTGTTTTGCAAAAACATTAATTGCCGCGCCGCCCTGCAAAAAATTGATAACCATTTGCGCAGTCACGGCCTGTGGATAAGCGCTGACACCATGATTAGCAATGCCATGATCTGCCGCGAATACTAATATGGTCGGCTGATTTAATTGTGGTGTTAATGTGTTTTGGATTAATCCGATTTGCAATGCTAAATTTTCTAATTCACCTAGCGCGCCTAGTGGTTTGGTTTTTTGGTTGATTTTCTGCAATAAAGCAGGTTGCAGATTTAGTGATTCTAAGCTGCTACTGAGTGGTGGAATGTTAAAAATATTCATGGCAATAAGTGTAAAGGAAAAACCCGTAAAACCTCACGGCCTTACGGGTTAAATTTTAACCTAAAGCTTTTAATCTGATATTTGCTAATCTAACTTACAAGATAGCTTAATAATTGGTTTGTAAGCTTTAAATTATTTTGCAGCCTCAGCTGCTGCATCTTTCGCTGCTTGTACGGCATCTACGGCTTCTTCTTTTGCTTCAGCCGCTGCTTCAGATGTTGCAGCTGCCGCTTCATTTGCAGCATCAGTCACCGCTTCTTTTGTTTCTTCAGCTACAGCGCCAGCTGCTTCTTTAGTTGCGTCTACCGCTTCGCCAACTTCTTCTTTCATATTGTTTACAGCGTCATCTGATTTATTGCAGCCAGCCAGTAGTGTGAGTGCAAAAACACCCGCTAATAGTGCGCGTAAAAATGTATTCATGGTAAAACTCCCTTATTGATATTGTGTTGATGAAAAATAAATTATTGCGGTGGAATACGTAACATTTGGCCCGGGTAAATTTTATCAGGATGGCTTAACATGGGTTTGTTCGCTTCAAAAATTTTCATATACGCATTTGCGTTACCGTAAAATTGTTTAGCTACTTTTGACAAAGTATCGCCACTCACAACGGTATAAAATTGTGGCTCGGCTTCCGTTTCTTTCACGCCTAACTGATCCTGTACATGCTCAACCCCTTTTACGTTGCCACAGCATAATAAGATTTTCTCTTTGATTTCTTGGGTGTCTGCCGTGCCTTGTACAATGACAGTACCAGATGCGCCATCAAAGCCAATGGTTAAATCCTGTGCTGCTAAATTCATTTTGGCAACATATATTGCAATGGCGTTAGCAGCTGCTTTGTTTGCGGCATCTACATTTACCGGAGTAGGTGCTTGTTTTGCAGTCTCTTCAGCGGCCTTTGCTTCGCCAATGCCAAATAATTTTTCCCCAGCTTCTTTAATAAATGAAAACATTCCCATATCGCACTCCTCTTAATTTTGTTGATGCAATTAAAACGTTAAAATAAACTTCACTACTTGCTAATTACAGCAACATTTTAAACGTTGCTGATATCATCATAAAACAATTAACATAACTTAACATCCTGATGTTTGAATTTAATTGCAGCAGTGTGTGTAAATTTATGTGAAGTTTGCTATAATGCGCGACTTGCAAACATTTACCGAAGTTTGCATGAGGGCCGGGTAGCTCAGTCGGTAGAGCAGCGGATTGAAAATCCGCGTGTCGGCAGTTCGATTCTGCCCCCGGCCACCAACTAAATTAAGCTCACATTTATGTGGGCTTTTTTTATTTCTGATTTTGTATACAGCATGTCAGGGCTATACAGAGCACCTCTGGTACACATCTTTTTAACCTAGGCACCCAATAATCATCGAATTAGATACTACAACCGCTCTTAGCAATGGTGAATGCGTTTTAATGCATAGTTTTCATGTGTACAATACAAAATTAATTAGGTGTTAACCGTAAGAATTACCATGAAAAATTATTCAGATATTGAAGCAGCAGATTTAGTCAGTTTAATGACACAGCCGAAAGTGATTCTAGTAGACGTACGCAATGATGATGAAGTGGCACGGGGTATTATTCCTGACGCTATTCATATTCAGCTATCCATGTTGCCAGTCGAATATGAAAAGCTGGTGAATGCAAATGCTGTTGTATTTTACTGTCACAGTGGTGTACGTTCTGCTCATGCAGCCGATTTTGCCACTAGTAAGGGTTTAAAAAACGTCCATAATTTGGTTGGTGGCGTAATTGCTTGGGGCAGGGCTGGCCATACTTTCGCTACTAAAAAATAATGTTCTAAAGGCTATGTTGTCGAAAAAGTGATTCATATAGAATCAATTAGGAATAAAAATGGAATTTGATAAAGAATTAGACGCGCGTAACTTAAATTGCCCATTACCGATTTTGCGCTGTAAAAAAGGCTTAAGTGAGATACAAGCCACGCAAACTCTGAAAGTTTTGGCTACAGATCCCGGCTCGGTTAAAGATTTTCAGGCATTTTGTAAACAAACAGGTCATGAGTTATTGCAGTTGGATGAAGCAGATGGATTGTTTACGTTTTATATTAAGAAACGCGTCGCTTAAAAATTAGCGTTTTAATATCTAATTGTGGCCAAAAAAACTCGCATTAATCGCTTCTAAAGGCTCACTTGATTGGGCTTATCCGCCTTTTATCTTGGCCTCAACTGCTGCTGCATTAGATTATGAAGTCGAAATTTTCTTCACTTTTTACGGTTTAACACTGCTTAAAAAAGATATCAGTGATTTAAAAGTATCACCACTGGGCAATCCTGCCATGCCAATGCCGGTTCCTATGCCAAATTTTGTGCAAATGCTGCCCGGTATGGAGAGCATGGCTACTATGATGATGAAACAGAAGATTGCCGATAAGGGTGTGGCTTCAATTGAAGACTTACGTACGGCTTGTTTGGAAAGTGGCGTTAAGTTGATTGCCTGTCAAATGACGGTCGATTTGTTTGATTTTAAACCTAGCGACTTTATTGACGGCATTGAGTTCGGTGGCGCTGCTACGTTTTTTGAGTTTGCGGGCGAGTCAGATGTGAACTTGTTTATTTAACCCATAAACCACTATTAATAAATCAGCCACACAGCTAAAGCAATCTAGCCTAAATCGTTTTAAGCAATATTACTTTTTCTGCTCGGCCAGTTCCTGTAAATATTCTGCAATGTCCCATTCGCAACCAGCACACCCAGTAAGCGCGCCGGTTCTTCTTGAGATAGCTTCCTGATCTGCACCTTCATTAAACAGCCGCTTAATATCACGGCGTTTGGTGCCACTGCAAGAACACATCACATCTTCGTCGTCATTGTAGGTTTTGATGACCATTGGTGATTGCGGTGTTAACACATTATTTAAGCTTGGTTAACTGTGCATTCAGTTTTTCCAAATTCGCACCAAACTCGGCTACGCGTGCTTTTTCTTGTTCCACTACAGCAGCTGGTGCACGTGCTACAAAGCTTTCGTTATTCAGTTTGCCATTGGCTTTACCAATTTCGGCTGCTAAACGTGCGATTTCTTTACCTAAACGTTCTTTTTCTGCAGCAACATCAATTTCTACTTTTAACATCAGTTTAAAGTCATCTACCAACATCACTGGCGCATCAGCCTCTGGTAAATCAGTCACAATCGTTACATCTTCCAGTTTAGCCAATGCTTTTAAATAAGGCGCATACAGCGCTAATTTATCCGCGTCGCCAGCTGCAATCAACGGAACACGTGCCGCAGGTGAGATGCTCATTTCGCCGCGCAGGCTACGGCAGGCATCGACTGCTTGTTTTAACAATGCAACCCACGCTTCTGCGGCTTCATCAATCTTGCCTGTTTGCGGTTTTGGATAAGTCTCAAGCATAATACTTGGCCCAGTTTTACCGCTCATAGGACCAATCGTTTGCCAAATCTCTTCAGTAATAAACGGCATAATAGGGTGTGTTAAGCGCAATATTGTCTCTAGCACTCTCAATAAGGTACGGCGTGTTGCACGCTTTTCTGCGTCAGTGCCTTGCTGAACTTGCACCTTGGCTAACTCCAAATACCAGTCGCAATATTCATCCCACACAAATTCATAAATAGCCTTTGCGGCTAAGTCAAAGCGATAATCGTTAAACGCACGCTCAACATCTGCTTCCGTGCGCTGTAATAGTGAAACAATCCAGCGATCAGCTTGGCTAAAACTTAAATAACCCTCAGGCTGCGTTTTGCAATCTTCTAGGCCATTATCTAGTGGAGTGCCATCTTCATTTTGTGTATTCATCAACACAAAGCGCGTGGCGTTCCATAGTTTATTGCAGAAATTACGATAACCATCGCAACGCTGCAAATCAAACTTAATGTCACGACCTGGACTGGCTAATGCGGCGAAAGTGAAACGCAAGGCATCTGTACCATAAGCATTGATACCTTCCGGGAATTCTTTACGGGTACGTTTTTCGATTTTTTCGGCATCTTTGGGGTTCATTAAACCCGTGGTGCGTTTTTTAATCAGTGCGTCTAAATCAATACCGTCAATCAAATCAATTGGGTCTAGTACGTTGCCCTTAGATTTACTCATCTTCTGGCCTTCTGCATCACGAATCAAGCCATGCACATACACATGCTTAAACGGAATCTTGCCCGTGATGTGCTTGGTCATCATCACCATACGTGCCACCCAGAAGAAGATAATGTCGAAACCCGTGACTAAAACGCTAGAAGGCAGATATTGCTGCAAAGCAAGATTAGCTTCATCTTTGGCTTTGTCACCAGTCCAATCAAGCGTTGAGAATGGCCATAAGGCTGATGAATACCAAGTATCCAGTACATCATCATCACGTTTGAGATTGCCTGTATAACCTTTAGCTGTCGCTAATTCGCGTGCTTCGTTTTCATCATGCGCAACGTAAAAACTGCCATCATCACCATACCAGGCAGGAATTTGGTGCCCCCACCATAATTGACGAGAAATACACCAATCCTGAATATTATTCAGCCATTGATTGTAGGTATTCACCCAATTTTCTGGGTAAAACTTAATCTCACCACTTTCCACAACGTCTAATGCTTTTTGCGTGATGCTTTTACCATCGTCAGTTGACTTGCTCATCGCCACAAACCATTGGTCTGTTAACATTGGCTCAATTACCACGCCAGTGCGATCACCACGCGGCACTTTAAGCTTGTGTTTTTCAGCTTTAACTAAATAATTTTGCGCTTCTAAATCCGCAACAACCTGTTTACGTGCAGCAAAACGCTCTAAACCTTGATATTGCTTAGGCGCGGCATCATTCACATTGCCATCTAAAGTCAAAATACCGATCATTGGTAGTTTATGGCGTTGCCCAACTGCATAGTCATTAAAGTCATGCGCGGGCGTCACTTTTACCACGCCTGTACCAAACTCTTTGTCAACGTAATCATCGGCGATAATCGGGATTTCACGGTTGCATAATGGCAGTTTTACATATTGGCCAATCAAGTGAGCATAACGCTCATCTTCAGGATGCACCATAACAGCTACATCACCCAGCATGGTTTCTGGGCGGGTTGTAGCAACCGTTAAATGACCGGAGCCGTCATTTAAAGGATAGTTGATATGCCACATAAAGCCATCTTCTTCCTCTTGCACTACTTCAAGGTCAGAAACGGCAGTGCCCAACTTCACATCCCAGTTCACCAAGCGTTTACCGCGATAAATCAAACCTTCGTTATACAAGCGTACAAAAGTTTCAGTCACGGTTTTATTTAACGCTGGATCCATCGTAAAGCGCTCACGCGACCAATCTGGAGAAGTACCCAAACGCCGCATTTGCTTGGTAATCGAACCGCCTGAAAACTCTTTCCATTCCCATACTTTTTCCAGAAATTTTTCGCGACCTAAATCATGGCGTGAAACGCCTTGTGCATCTAATTGACGCTCTACCACAATTTGCGTTGCGATACCTGCATGGTCCGTACCAGGCTGCCAAAGCGTATTGTCACCACGCATACGGTGATAACGGGTTAGCGTGTCCATCAAAGTCTGATTGAAGCCATGCCCCATGTGCAAGGTGCCAGTAACGTTGGGGGGCGGTAATAGAATACAGAAATTATCTTTAACTTCTGGGTTTAAGCTGGCTGAATAATAGCCTTTGCTCTCCCAAAAAGCATACCAATGACTTTCAATGGTTTTTGGGTCGAAAGATTTAGCTAATTCTCGTGTTTGTTTGTTTGCAGTGTCCATAGCCGCTATTTTAACACGGCGGAATCGCTAATTTAATAAACCGTTTTAAACGAATTTAGTGGGGTTTTCTGTAAATCTTTGAGAATGTTTTGCGGTTATTTTATCGTTATTTGTAATGCAGATAACAAGAGTAGGAATGTAACGATATGTACCAAAGACCAATATCGATAACTATCGCGCAGTTGTTGCGGCGATTTGGCGGATATGAGAAATAATCGGTTGCTTGCGGGTTTGGATAAGGTAAAGTTGCCATTATGCGCCTCCATCATTTGCTTGGCTGTTGCTTGCTTGATAGCATCTTGGCGTGCTAACTCCCATTCGCTTGCATCAATTTTCCCATCCAAATTATGATCATAGCGATTGCGTAGTTGCTCTGGGCGACTTTTCCAGTCGGCCAAGGTATTACGTACTTCCAGATTCAATGCGGCTGCGTCGGTTAAATGCTTTAACGTATTTAATTGACCTAAAACGTATAGTTTCTTAGCAGCCGGTAAATATTGTTCTACGTAACGATGCGCATTTTTACGCCAGGTGCGCGCTTCAAAGTGCACCACTTCAGCATCTACTGGATTGATGGTGCAGCTGGCCGTACCATCATTTAAGGTGAATGGCTGATTGCTTTCATGATAATCCAGCAAGCGATTCCCGCAAATGTCAGGTAAGCCTTTTTGGTCATCTACATTGGCGTAAACCCATGCGCGATACCAGACACAAGGAATACCGTGAAATGGTGTTTTGAGCGAGTTTCCACTGCTTGCGGTGCCGTGCAACTCTACGTAGCCTTGCGCAGCCGCGGCAATGGTGGAAATTGGTGCTTCTGTGATTTTAAGCAAGCGCCAGTAATTGAATATGGCGGCAAAGCAACTTGCTGCTAAAGCAACCCACCATAATGTTTGCCAAGTTTCGCGATTGCTCGGGCCAATTTTTTGCGCGTAAGCAGCAACGGCCAAGCCAGCGATAATGCCAACCGCAAGCAAATTAACGCGATTGGCTTTAAGCGTTTGAAACATGTTTAAACGCTAACTAATTGTTAAATCGACTGCCAACGTCAATGTCTTTTAATTCCTCTGGGGCGAATTGCAACATTTCTTTATATTGAAAATTAAATACGCGTGCCACAATCAGGTCAGGAAACTGTTCAATGCGCACATTGTTAATGTTGACGGAATCATTGTAGAACTCGCGTCTATCCGCAATTTGATTCTCAAGCCCAGTAATGCGCTGCTGTAAATTAATAAAAGATTGGTCGGCTTTCAGGTCGGGATAATTTTCCGCTACTGCATATAAATCCACCAAACTCGCACTTAGTGAGGATTCAGCGCGATTTAAACCCGCTACATCTTGCGTTTGGCGCACAGCATCAAGGCCCATGCGTGCGCGGATGACTTTTTCTAAGGTGCTGGATTCATGCTGCATATAGGCTTTACAGGTGTCGATTAATTTAGGTAACTCTTCATTGCGTTGTTTAAGCAGCACATCAATATTCGCCCAAGCTTTAGCGACATTATTGCTAATATTCACCAGACTGTTGTAAGTCATGATGCTGTAAATAACAATTACAGCCAATATAATCACTAATAAAAAATCCATGCGTTCCCCTTAAAATATAATTACGGTCATCAGTTTATGATTGTTGATTAAACCGGTCACCTAATAACTCTGGCCCGACTTTTTCCCAATAACGCGAAAAGCGTTTAAGGCGTGCTTCGCTAATTGATGCCTGTACAAGCTTGACTTCCGGTTCCCAAATCGGGTTAAAAGGATCTAGTAGCGCTTTGACTTGCCTGTTAGGAGTTTGCTGGGTAATCACCTGACCAACGCCGCGATTTTTAAGCACGGTTTGCGTGTCGCCCATCCACACCTCAACATCTTGTAACTCGTTTAAACAATCGGCTAAAAATTGCAGACGTTTAAGCGGCCATCTGCCATGCAGGAACTCATCATATACAAAAATTTTGGGCATCGGCTTGCGCAACAAAGGATGTGCTGCTGAGAGCATTTCATCGTGTACAAAGATAGCGATTGCTTGATGGGTAGAGATAGGCTCTTTTAGCGGCATGCTAATTTTGTGTTTTTTTGCCGGGCGGGGTGTTTGATTGGCAAATAACTGATCGTTAAGTGCTTCATAACTATGATCAAAAGGGCAGGTGATTTTGCAGTTGGCACAGTATTTTTCACCTGTGTATCTTGCCAAGTTTTCTTTATTAAAGAAATAAGGTTTCGAGCTGAAAAGCGAGGCAACCCATTGCCAAGATAAGTGGTTAGAAGCTTTGTCACCATCTAGTAAATTGTTCTCAAACCAATCTGCCGCTTCACGCCAATCTACTTTTAACCAATGCACTACATAAGCTGCGAACCACATGCGGGCGTGATTATGTACATAACCATCATGTGTTAAATCACGAATAAAGCCATCCATACAAGGCAAACCAGTAATGCCCTGACGAATGAAATCGGGCATCAGTTTATCGCCCAGCGCCACTTTGGGATCTTCAATATCGCTGAAAATGCCATTACCTTTATCGTACCAGACATGTCGCCAGTAATCGCGCCTAGCCAATTCAGCAATAAATTTTTCAGCCTGATCGCCGAAACGGCTTTTTGCGCTATCGCTGGCTTCTTTTAAGGTTAAACAGCCATGACGGAAAAAAGGTGAAAGTTTAGTCACAGCACCGTTAATAAAGTCGCGATTACGATTGTACGCAACCGCATCCATACTATTTAAGCGCTTGAGTGCTTCATGCCGACCGCCACGCCATTCGTCACTTAAAAATGAGCCAAGAGCTTGCGGAAAAATGCGTCTAATATATTGTAGACGTTCAGCACGATCGTGCGGGATGGTAAGTTTGTAAGGCTGAGCCATTAAAGTGTTTTTTGCAAAATAATTCTTATTGTGAATGCTTTGATTTTATTAGTGTACACTTTGTTTCGGTTTTTTTCATGATTAATTCCTGCCGATTTTTATGGCTACTCTCTTTATCAAATCGCTATTTTAAATACCGAAAAGCCAACCTAAAAAATGATAAGATAATTGGTGTTAATAGACATTGAGAGCATATTTAAGATGATAGATGCAATGTGGATTTGGGGCGCGATTGGCTTATTGCTGTTGGCGGTGGAGATTTCTACTGGTACCGTTTATGTCTTGTGGTTTGGTATTTCCGCGCTTTGTGTTGCGCTTGCAACTTGGATTTTTCCTAACATGCCGCCTGCCGTGCAGTTTGCCGTATTTGCAGCGTTATCCATTGGCTCTCTTGCGATTTGGAAGCTGAATTATAAAAAAACTGAAACACATTCTCGTGTAGGGCAAGCGCAAGGCGAAGAAATAGGCCGCACGGGAACAGTGATTGAAAGTGTTAACCCTAATCAGAATGGCAAAATCAGTTTTGTACAGGGGTTGATGGGCAGCCGCGAATGGGTTGCGGTATCAAATGAATCGATTGAAGTGGGCAGTCAAGCAAAAGTGGTGGCGGTCGAAGGCAATGCTCTACGTATTATCAAGATTTGATTTAAAGATTTATTATAGTTTTGGTTTTAATAGTTTAGTTTATCGTATTTACTTTTAGGAAAACAACATGACAGAAGTTAGCTTAATACTCATATTTTTAGTAGCTATTGCGATATTTAAAGGTGTGCGTATCGTGCCACAAGGTGAGGAGTGGGTGGTGGAACGTCTAGGTAAATTTGCTGGCGTACTTTCACCTGGTTTGCATGTCATTAATCCTATTTTTACTAAAGTCAGCTACAAAGTCACTACCAAAGATATTATTTTAGAGATTCCTCAGCAAGAAGTGATTACCGCGGATAACGCCGTGATTTTAGCCAATGCGGTTGCATTTATTAAAGTTTCAAACATCGAGCGCGCAGTGTATGGCATTGAGAATTTCCGCGAAGCCATGCGCAATATGGTGCAAACCAATTTACGTTCTATTATTGGCGGTATGGAGTTAAATCATGCGCTTACCTCACGCGACCGTATTAAAACCGAGCTTAAACAAGCCATTGCAGACGAAGCATTGGACTGGGGTTTAACGGTTAAATCTGTTGAGATTCAGGATATTAAACCTTCGCCCAATATGCAGGATGCAATGGAACGCCAGGCCGCCGCTGAACGTGAACGCGTAGCCGTGGTAACCGAAGCAGAAGGTGCAAAACAATCATTGATTCTAAACGCAGAAGCACGTTTGGAAGCTGCACGTAAAGATGCTGAAGCGCAAATGGTGGCGGCTAAAGCCTCAGCGGAATCAATTAAATTTATCACTGAAGCAGTGAAAGAAAACAACGCATCTGCAATGTTTTTACTGGGTGATCGCTACATTACTGCACTACAAAAAATATCCGATTCCAACAATAGCAAAATCGTGATGATGCCAGGTGATTTAGTCGGCGCGGTTAAAAGCTTAATTGGTGGTAAGTAATAATATATAAGTAGTATTTTAAAGGTTTGTTAGCAGTTGAATTTCAACTGACTTAACTGCTAGCAAGCCAATCTCCTGATTTTCCACCATGTTTTTCTAGCAGTTTTACTGCGCTGATTGTCATGCCTCGGTCTACCGCTTTGCACATATCGTAAATAGTGAGCAAGCCGATACTAACTGCGGTTAATGCTTCCATTTCCACCCCAGTTTGGCCTGTCGTTTCGCAACGTATTGTGCAGATAATACTGGATTCACTCTGGTTTATTTCAAACGTGACGGATACTTTTGTGAGAGAAATTGGATGGCACAGGGGAATTAAGTCTGCCGTTTTTTTGCTGCCCTGAATGGCTGCAATGCGTGCAATGCCGAGTACATCGCCTTTTTTTGCATCGCCTTGCTGAATCAATTTAAGTGTGGCAGGTAGCATGCTGATTGTACCTGTGGCAATGCCGATGCGGCGAGTAGCAGGTTTGTCGCCTACATCCACCATATGCGCTTGGCCACTGTTATCAAAGTGTGTAAGGGTTTGGTCGCTGTTCGCCATGTATTTTCTATTTCTCATGTATTTTTTATCTAATCGCAATTTGGCATGAACTTGCGCCGTAAAGGCATTATCATAACAATAATGAAATCAAAGTTAACATTAATTAATGCACAAAAAAGCACTGGTGCAAAAACTGCATTGGCGTTTTTTACAGCAAGTTTGTTCGCCACTAATAGCGTATTTGCAGACAATATCCAGTTATCTGCTATCTCTGGTAAGCCTTATGAAGATGGCGGACTAAACAAAAGTATACCCAGCCGGGATTTAGATACCAATCTGCCGGATTTGGGCGATATTGCGCAAACCGTATTAACGCCGCAGGATGAGCAGCGCATTGCAGAACAAATCTTACGCGAAGTGGCGGTGAGTGATGATGTATTGCAGGATGCGGAAATCGCCGATTATCTGCAGGCGATTGGCCAACGATTGGCTGCCAGCGGCCCGGACAAGCGCCAGACATTTAACTTTTTTGTAGTGCGCGATAATTCGATTAATGCCTTTGCCATGCCAGGCGGGGTGATTGGTGTGCATACTGGTTTGATTTTAGCTTCAAATAGCGAATCGGAAATGGCCAGCGTGCTGGGACATGAGATTGGCCATGTGACGCAGCGCCATCTGGCGCGTATGCTGGCTTCGCAAAAATACGATACCTTTAAAAATATCGCCGGTATCGCCTTGGCATTGTTAGTCGCGCGTGCAAATCCGGAACTTGCCAGCGGTGCTCTGACCGCATCAACTGCTGCAGGTGTGCAGCGACAATTAGATTACACACGTGAGCATGAGCGTGAGGCTGATCGTGTTGGTCTCACGATATTAGATGCAGCAGGTTTTGATGTGCGTGGCATGCCGGCATTTTTTACTACTTTGCAGCGTAGTACGCGATTTGTAGAGGGCACCGCACCCAGCTTTTTGCGTACACACCCATTGAATGCAGAACGTATTGCTGATGTATCTAATCGCGTTGAAACCATGCCGTATAAACAAGTTGCCGATAGTCTGGATTTTCAACTGGTGAAAGCAAAGTTACGTGCGGGCAATGGCATGGCTCAGACCGCGATTGACCAGTTTCAGGATAATTTGAGAGAGCGCAGATTTGCCAATGAAACAGCCGAGAATTACGGTTTGGCTGTGGCAATGCTGCGTAAAAATGATTTAGTCGGTGCCACTAAGCAAATGCAATGGTTACAAGCCCATGCAGTTAAACATCCGTTTATTGAAAATTTGGCTGCCCGCATTGAAGTTGCGCGCAATAACCCGCAGGCTGCTGCGGCGCAATATGCTAAAGCGTTAACGCTATTTCCTGATCAGCGCTCGCTGATTTATGGTTATGCTGAACATTATCTGGCAACCAATCAGCCCGATAAAGCACTTAAGTTGATTGCAGAAAAACAGCCACTGTTTCCAACAGATGCTTATTTCTATGACATGATGGCGAAAGCTTACGCGGCAAAAGGTAAGGATTTATTGCGTTTTCAGGCGCAGGGGGAATCATATTATCGTAAATATAATTTAAACAGGGCGGTTGAGCAGTTTGATTTTGCAGTAAAGGCCAAGGATGGCAATTTTTATGAGCATTCCATTGTGGATGCACGCTTAAAAGAGTTACGCCGCCTGCAGGCAAATGAAAAGACGGCACTGGATAGGTTAAGTTAATGCAACGCCGACATTTTTTAAGCGTATTTTTGGGAGGCATAACAGCACTGTTAATCGCACCGATTAGCGCGTTTGCGGCCACTTGGAATAAGCGGGCGTTTGAGGCAACAAAGTTCAGTAATGCTGCCAATGATTTGGCGATTAAGAACGAGATGCCGAGTCAGGATATTGATATTAATGCACCAGATCGCGCTGAGAATGGCGCGATTGTACAAGTCGAGATCAATAGTCGCATACCCAATACGGAATCGATTGCGATATTTGTAGAACATAATCCAACCACGCTGATTGGTCATTTTACGTTTACCAATGGCGCGTTACCGCAATTAGTGACACGCATTAAAATGGCGGAAACTTCTGATATAAAAATAGTGGTTAAAGCGGGCGATCAATATTTTACTGTTGCCAAAAATGTAGTAGTGCTTGAAAACGGTTGCGGTTAAGAAGGGCGAAAAGTGGATAATATTAAAATGCGCGCCAAGTTGATTAACGACACAACTGAAGTCAAAATGATTATTAACCATCCCATGGAAACAGGTCGTAAAAAAGACGATTTCGGGCAGTTGATTCCAGCCCATTTTATTCAGTTGTTAACCGCTAAATTAAACGGTCAGCCTGTGATTGAAATGCAGTGGGGAACAGGGATTTCAAAAAATCCCTATGTGACTTTTTATTTAAAAAGCGCCAAAGTAGACGACAAAATTGTTGTTAACTGGGTAGATAATTTAGGCAAAACTGGTGAAGGTGAGGTCTTGGTAACCGCAGGATAATATTTGATAACTGCCCAGTCATCCTGTATCAGGGAATAGCTGTTGTAAATAGATATACGCCAAATATCACCAAAAGTATTACGCCTTGCAATACATTGGTGCGGCCTGTCGCCAAGGAAATGGCATTCACAAATAAAGCCAACAGTACTAAAACCGTCGATTTCATATCAATGCCCAGAAACAGCGTCCATCCTGTCATCAGCGATAAAATAGCGACCGCAGGAATGGTTAAGCCGATACTGGCAAGCGCTGAGCCCAGTGCTAGATTCAAGCTGGTTTGAAACATGTTTTTACGCGCAGCGCGCACAGCGGCCAATCCTTCTGGTAACAGAACAATACTCGCGATAATAACGCCCACCAATTGACGCGGTGCATGAATTAACTTAACAAAGCTTTCTATTGTTGGAGCAAGCGATTTAGCCAGTAGTACCACGGCAACCAGACACAGCAATAATAAACCTGTACTCAAATAGGCTGTCGAATTGGAAGCTTTGTTTGTATTGTGAGATTTATCTTCGTCGCCATCTTCATCGTCATTATTATCTTTTGCATCTAAAAAATAATTTCTATGACGAATGGCCTGCACAAATACAAAAGTACCGTACAAAACCAGCGAAACCAGCGCGATAAAAGCCAATTGGCTTGCGCTATATACAGGTCCGCGGGTTGTTAATGTATAGTTGGGCAAAATTAAAGTTAACACTACAATTGCCGCTAATGTGGAGAGTGAAGCATTCGCACCATGCAGTTTAAACACTTGTTCTTTGTATAATAAACCGCCTATTAATGAGCATATACCCACAATTCCCGTGATGATGATCATCACCGCTGCAAACACCGTATCGCGGGCCAGCGCGGCTGTTTCAGGCCCGCCTGTTAACATTAAAGATAAAATAAGCCCAACTTCGATGACCGTAATAGCGGTTGCCAGCAATAATGTGCCGTATGGTTCACCTACTTTATGTGCAATCGTTTCTGCATGATGTACCGCAGACAACACGGCACCAATTAAAGCGATTGCCATCACAATCGATTCAATGCCGCCTAAGTTTAAATTCAATTGAGATGCTGCCAGCACTAATCCTGCCAGAATAGGCGCTACGATAGACCAAGTTGAAATTTTTAAACCATTACTCATTTATTTATTACCTAGTGTTATTGATTCATATTGAGAATAACCGCTTCCGCCACTCGAATACCATCTACGCCAGCGGATAGAATGCCGCCCGCATAACCTGCGCCTTCGCCGCATGGGTACAAGCCTTTGGTGTTGATGCTTTGCAAGGACTCGTCATCTCGCTTAATGCGAATTGGACTGCTGGTGCGTGTTTCGACACCTGTCAAAATGCCATCTGCTATATCATAACCTTTAATCTGCTTGGCAAATGCAGGAATTGCTTCGCGGATTGCATCAATCGCAAATTGCGGTAATGCAGATTCTAAATTTGTAAGATGCACACCTGGCGTGTAAGAAGGCGCTACTTCACCGAGTTGTTGAGACGGTTTATTGGCTAAAAAGTCGCCAATCAATTGTGCAGGCGCAGCATAATTACTGCCGCCTAGCACATACGCATGGCTTTCTAATTGACGCTGCAATGCTATCCCTGCCAATGGGTGTGCAGGGAAATCCACTTCTGGCGTGATACCCACCACAATACCTGAATTGGCATTACGTTCGTTACGGCTGTATTGACTCATACCATTTGTGGCAACGCGGCCTTCTTCAGAAGTCGCTGCCACCACCGTGCCACCCGGGCACATACAAAAACTATACACACTGCGGCCATTGCTGGCGTGATGCACTAATTTGTATTCAGCCGCGCCCAGCTTACTGATCAAATCTTCGCTATAGCTGCTGCCATAACGTGCCTTGTCGATTAATGATTGCGGATGTTCAATACGGAAGCCGATCGAGAATGGCTTGGCTTCCACAAAAATGCCTTTTTGATACACCATTTCAAAGGTGTCACGCGCGCTGTGACCAACGGCCAGCACAACGTGATTGCTGGCAATATGCTCGCCATTCGCCAGCACCACCCCTTGAACAACATCATCAATTATCTCAATATCGTCAACACGTGAATTGAAACGAATCTCGCCACCTAGTGCGATGATGTTGTTTCGCATGTTTTCTACCATGCTGACTAAGCGAAACGTACCGATATGCGGATGGCTGATATATAAGATTTCTGCTGGTGCGCCAGCATCCACAAACTCTTGCAGTACCTTGCGCCCATAATGTTTAGGGTCTTTAATCTGGCTCCACAATTTACCGTCAGAGAATGTGCCTGCACCGCCTTCGCCAAATTGCACGTTTGACTCAGGATTCAGCGTGCTTTTTCGCCATAAATCCCAAGTATCTTTGGTTCTTTCTTTCACCGCTTTACCGCGCTCTAACACAATCGGCTTAAAGCCTGCCTGCGCTAAAATCAGTGCGGCAAAAATACCTGCCGGGCCAAAGCCAATCACAATCGGGCGTGTTTTTACATCAGTTGGCGCGTTGCCTACCGCTTTGTAATTGGTATCCGGTGCGAGTTTTATATGCGGATCTTTTGAATGTTTGGCTAAAACTTTCGCCTCACCGTTAACCACAACATCCAGCGAGTAAACCAGCAATATTGCATTGGATTTTCGGGCGTCAGTACCGCGTTTAAAGATGCTGAAACTGATTAAGTCAGCCGCATTAATGGCTAGTTTTTTAATCGCAGCTGCTCTAATTTCCGCATCGGTGTGGCCTTCTTCGGCAGATGTGGCGATTGGCAGTTTAATTTCGGTGATTCTTAACATGGGCTTTAATCTTAATAGGTAATAATTGGATGAATTTGTATATCAAAAGCTTACGGATATAAAACTTACAGTTCTGAAATCGATGAATCTACGTCTGGAAATCTAAGTGGATGACTCTAAATTCAATTGCAGTAATTTGCGCAGCATCGGCAATGTTATCGGTTTTTGCATGGTCAGCGACCACTCATCGAGCGCATCTAAAGTTGCCATTAATGTAGGCAAATCGCGGCGCAGATAACGTAAGCAATAATCTACCACTTCGTCCGGCAGTTTCATGCCGCGTTCAAATGCATGTTGTTTAAGCGCAGTCGCTTTTTCAATATCATTTAAAGGATGCAGTTGATACACCAAACCCCAAGCCAAACGCGTTGCTAAATCGTCACGTAAACCCATTTGGGTAGGCGCGTGCAGTCCTGCGGTAATGATAAATTTACCTGCTTCCTTATGCTGGTTGTATTGATTAAATAAGTCAATTTGCGCATCGTTATTTAGCAAGTGCACATCGTCTGCTACGTTTATATTCATTGCTCTGCAAGCATGCAATAAATGACTTTTCCCTGAGCCAGACTCACCCCACAAATAAATAAATTGCGGTGTATTGCCACTAATCGCCATTGTTAAACTGGCAAGTGCTTCTGCATTGCGTCCCACTACAAAATTTTGCAAAGTAGGTGGTGCGGCAGGCTTAATGTCGAGTAAAAGTTGTTTCATGCAGTGCTGCTTGAAAAATTGAGGTAAAAAATGTGTTAAGTATGCTGATGATGTTATTTAAAACTTGTTTTATTTAAGATAAGCGTCGCTATCTAAATAATTATCTTTGGTATGGCGTAAACCCACTGCAATCGCCGCCGTGACTGGTAAGGCAAGTAATACGCCAGCAAAGCCGAATAATTGCCCGCCAGCCAGTAAAGCAAAAATCACGACAACCGGGTGTAAGCCAATGCGGTCGCCCACCAATTTGGGCGTAATAAAATTACTTTCTATAAGCTGGCCAATGCCAAATACCAGCAAGACGGGGATTAGCTGGCCCAAACTGGTGAAATGCAGCACGCCAACTAGTAATGCTAACCCCAAGCCAATTGCTGGGCCTAGATAAGGTATAAAGCCTAATAAGCCTGCGATGATGCCGATAGGTAAAGCCATATCCAGCCCAGTTAACCATAAGCCAGCGGCATAAAATACGCTCATGATAATCATCACGGTAAATTGGCCACGTAAAAATTCAGCCAACATTTGATCGATTTCTTGGGCGATTTCAGTCGTTTTTCCAATCACATGGCGCGGAATTAAATTACCGATACCAGCCGTTAACTCATCCCAATCACGCAATAAGTAAAACAATACGACTGGCAGTAATAGAATGTTCGCAATAATGCCGACAAGCGCCATACTATTTGAGCCGGCTGTTTTCAGAACATCACCCAGGATACTGCCGGCTGTTTTCCAGTTTTTGGTGATGACATCTTGAATTTGCGTACTATCAATCGCCAAGCTAATACCAAAGTGTTTTTGCAGCCATGGTTCGGCTGTGGTGCGGATGTTCGTAATAAAATCTGGCAGGCGCTCAATAATAAGTTGTGACTCTTTTTGCAGTAAGGGAATGATAATTAAAAGTAATAACGTAATAACGCCAACAAGTCCCATCATGACTAATACCGTTGCGGTTGTACGGCCAAATTGATATCTCTTGTAACCCAATATACTCAGCTTATCAACTAAAGGGTCGCACATATAAGCCAAAACCGCGGCGGTTAAAAAGGGTGTAAGCACAGGCGCCAAAAGATACAGCATCAACAGAAAAACTACACTTAAAATTAACCAGCGGTTATCTGCCACAATGTTCGTGGCAGGCGATTGTTTGTGGCTGTTTTTTGGTTGATTTGGCATGGTTAAATTGAATAGTGGGTTAAAATGCGAGCTAGTTAAATGTGTATTTAAGTTAAAATTATACTTACATTAAATAGTGATATAGCAATTAATTGAATCGAGAGCCGTTTTGAACACAACAAACCCTAACACAAACTCCATTAGCTACCGCGATGCAGGCGTTGACATTGAAGCGGGCGATGCCTTAATCGAGGAAATTAAACCTTTTGCTAAACGGACCATGCGACCAGAAGTGCTGGCGGGTATTGGCGGATTTGGGTCATTGTTTGAAATGCCTAAAAAGTTTAAAAACCCTGTATTGGTTTCTGGCACGGATGGTGTAGGTACTAAACTAAAGCTGGCCTTTGAACTGAATAAACACGACACGGTTGGTATCGATTTGGTCGCCATGAGCGTGAACGACATTTTAGTGCAAGGCGCGGAACCGCTATTTTTCCTGGATTATTTTGCCTGCGGTAAATTGGAAGTAGGCACTGCGGCGCAAGTGATTAAAGGTATTGCAGAAGGCTGTGAGCAATCTGGCTGTGCGCTAGTGGGAGGAGAAACGGCGGAAATGCCCGGCATGTACCCAGCGGGCGAATACGATTTAGCGGGTTTCGCAGTGGGTTGTGTGGATAAAGAAAAAATCATTAATGGATTGAGCATTGCAGCGGGTGACGTGTTATTGGGCTTGGCTTCAAGCGGCGCACATTCAAATGGTTATTCATTGATTCGTAAGTTAATTACAAACTCAGGCATTGATTTCGAGTCAGACTTTCACGGTAAAAAAATTCAAAGACGTGGTGATGGCACCAACCAGAATTTACGTGAAATCACTGCTTAAGTTAATTGATGCTTTACCTGTAAAAGGCATGGCGCATATTACTGGCGGTGGCATTACAGAAAATATTCCACGCGTATTACCGGCAGGGTGACCGCAGAGATCAGTGCAAAAAGCTGGGATTTACCGCCTTTATTTAAATGGCTGCAAGCGCAAGGCAATATTACGCACAGCGAAATGTATAAAACCTTTAACTGCGGCATTGGTATGGCAGTGATTATGTCTAAAACTGATGCAGCAGCAGCTAAGCAATTATTAGAAGCTGCGGGCGAGATGGTGTACGAGATTGGCGTGATTCGCACGCAACAAGCAGGTGAAGCCGCTACTGTTGTTGTTTAGTCAGGCGGCAGCATAAAAGCCAGACAACGCATATTGATGCTATGCGTTGAGTAGCTTCATTCAATAATTTGAGAAAATAATATGTTTAAGCAAAGCCAATGGATTATTTTTTTCTGCCTCGTTTTTTATGGTGCAATTGCGCACGCTGCACCTAAAAGTGTTCAACTGGAATATGACTTAAAACGTGATGGCAAACTATTTGCCAAAGTGGTCGAGAATTTTAGCCAAGACGGCAATCAGTATAAAATCGAGTCAGTCACAAAAGGCGTTGGTGTTTATGCGCTGCTTGGTGAGCGCAAATTATTAAGTAGTGGCAGCGTGACCAAAGAGGGCTTAAAACCTAAACACTTTGAATCGCATCAAGGGGATAACAATAGAAAATCCTTAATTAACGATTTTGATTGGGCAAAAAATACGCTCAATATGCAGGTGAAAGGTGAAGTGAAGACACAGACTTTACAAAAAGGTACACAGGATTTATTGAGCTATGCCTACCAATTTATGTTCGCGCAGCCAACTAAAGCGCGTGTTGGTCAAAACAGTATCAATTTGACGTTAACATCGGGTAAGAAACTAAAGCAATATCAATATAAAATCATTGCGCGCGGCTTAAAACTAAACGCTGCGGGTACAGACTTTAAAACTTTGCATATTGCCAATACGCCAGCGGCTGGAGATGATAAAAAAGAGCTTTGGTTAGCAGAGGATAAATATTATTTGCCAGTGCAATATAATTTAACCGATGAAGATGGCGCAAGTTTTGAGCAAACCTTGACCAAAATACATGTGGAATAATGTTACAGCGATTGTTAAAAACCAAAGCACTAAAAGACTAGCGCTGGCGATTGTTGTTTCTGCGGCTTTACATGCGTATTTGGTAGGTGGTTTTAATATGCATATGCCCAGTCTGAAAAAAGAAATGCATGTCATTGAGGCAAGGTTACAGATGCCAAAAGTGGTTATTCAACAAGCGGCAGCTGAAGAAGCTGTAGTAAATGCACAACCGAAGCCTGTTACCTCTTTGCCGAAAAAGCAAGTACCAAAACTGGCACCAGAAGCAATTGAAGAACCAGTATCTGATATAAAGCCGCAACAGATGGATATATCACCTGAGGTTTTAAGCGCAGCAACGCTAGAGCAGGCGATAAAGCCATCGCCAATTGAAGAGGCGCCGCAGGCTGAAAATAGTCAATCAGTACAAACGGAACAGCAAGCTGAATCGCAACTAGTTGATGCGGGTTTTGTGATAAACGAAAACGCGTATCAATATGTGGAAACAGATTTTGATGTAAGAACTGAAATAGATGGCGCAACAGAAGGTTCGGCCAAGATTACTTATAATCTGACCGATAACCAGCAATACACGCTTAAAAGCGTGATTAAGCCGCGGGGATTGGCGGCACTGATCATTTCTAATCTGTTGCAAACCAGCGATGGCACACTTACTAAGAATGGTTTGCAGCCCAACGTTTATTTGTACCAATATGGTGCTAAAACGGATAAAACTTATTCAGCAAAGTTTGATTGGGCTAGTAAAATGGTGAGCTTAATCACAGCTAAAGGTACAAAAACCGCAGAAATTGCGGATGGAACGCAAGATTTGCTCAGTTTTATGTATCAATTTATGTACGTGGCACCGTTAGAACGTATGCAAATTAGCATTGCCACTGGCAAAAAAACTTGCCAACTATGACTATAGTTTTGATGGAGAAGAGACTATTAATATTCCGATGGGCGAAATTAAAACGCTGCATATTTTTCATTCGGGTGACGAAAGCGATGAAAAAACTGAGCTTTGGCTGGCGCTTGATTACCAATATGTGCCAGTTAAAATTCGCAAAACTGAAAAAAATGGCAAGATCTATGAACTGGTCGCCACGCGTGTTAATACTGCGCGTCCAGTTGTACTAAACTAGCAGTTCGCATTTGTAATATAGCCGTATCAACCTTAACCAATATTTGTTTAATAAAGCTAAACCATGACTCCAAATTTACTGCGCCAAGCAGCCATGTTACTCACTAATTTGCTGGATTTTAATAGTCCGGCCGATGCTAAATTGGGTGACTTCTTTCGCAATAATCGCGATCTGGGTACTAAAGATCGCGCTTTTGTGGCGGAAAGTGTTTACGGCGTTTTGCGCCGTTTGCGTTATTTAAGTGCTGTGACGGCAAATGATGAAAATGATCCGGATGATGGACGTAAGCTTATATTGGCGTGGTTATTGCGCGTGCAAGGTAAAAGTATCCGTGAGCTGGAACTTATTTTAAATGAGCAGCAAACCGAGTGGGCGCATGCGATTAAAGCCAAAGCTACTCAGGATTTTCCTTTAGCTGTGCAAGCGGATGTGCGTGACTGGTTGTGGAATAAGCTGGTGGCGCAATATGGTGAGGCAGAAGCGTTAACTATTTGCCGCAGTATGTTTGAGCAAGCTGCATTAGATCTGCGAGTGAATACTATTAAAGGTAATCGTGAAGAGGTGTTGGCGCGCATGCTGGCTGAGAACACCGTTAAAGATAACGTCATTGAAGTAACGCCATATTCGCCGATAGGCATTCGTATGGGTGCGCGCTTAAATATTAGCCGACATGTGTTATTTGAGGCAGGCAAAATTGAAGTGCAGGACGAAGGCAGCCAATTGTTAGCTTATTTAGTCGCGCCGAAACGCGGCCAAATGGTAGCGGATTTTTGTGCTGGCGCTGGCGGAAAAACGCTGGCGATTGGCGCGTTAATGAAAAATACGGGACGATTATACGCCTTTGATATTTCTGAAAAACGCTTGAATAATTTGGGTAAACGACTAAAACGTTCAGGTTTATCTAATTTACATGCACAAGTTATTAGCTCTGAAACCGACCCTAAATTAAAACGTCTGAATGGTAAATTTGACCGTGTGTTAGTGGATGCACCATGCAGCGGCTTTGGGACCTTGCGCCGTAATCCCGATTTGAAATGGCGTTTTGAAGAGGCAGACATTGCTGAACTGAATATCAAACAGACTAACATTCTGGCGCGCGCGGCCAAGCTGGCAAAAGTGGGCGGGCGCTTGATTTATGCCACATGTAGCTTATTAAAAGATGAAAATGAAGCGATCGCAGAGGCGTTTTTAGCAGCGAATCCTGATTTTAAATTAATCCCTGCTAATGAAGTGTTAAGTCATCAGCAAATTAAACTGGATACAGGACATTATTTAAAACTATTGCCGCATTTACATGGCACGGATGGTTTTTTTGCAGCGGTATTTGAGAAAATTAATCCAGTAGACGGTTCTGCAAAAATCACCAAAGAAATCGTGCAAGAAGCGGCTGAATTGATTGAAAGTATCAAAGCCTCTGTTTCGGATGAGGTGGAAGCAGAGATTGGGACTGAGGCAGGAATTAAACCAGAAGCTAAGAAAAAAAGTAGCCGCTAAAAAAGCACCATCCAAAAGCACAAAAACTGCTGAACCCAAAACGAGCAAAGCCAAAAAAACAGACAAAGCCTAAAGAACGAATCTAAACTTAATACAAAAACGCATCCACATGAAAATGCCTAGCCTAAATACGCAGATACTGCTCGGTGCGATTGTGGGTGTTTTGGTCGGCTTATACTTTCATCAGCTCGGTGCTCATCATCATATAACGCAAAACGGGCTTTATGCGTCTGGCTTAATCGGTACTTTGTTTATCGATTTGCTTAAGATGATTTTGATACCGCTGGTGTTTTGTAGTATTACGGTTGGCATTGCCAACTTGCGCCAGCACCAGAAAATACACCGTGTTTGGATAACAACGTTGGTATTTTTCGCCTTCACGACGACCATTGCGATTATATTAGGGTTGGCGGCCACCAACTATTTCAAGCCGGGCAGTGGCATGCAAATCGCGATGTTTGCTGATGCGATGCAAAACTTTAAAGCACAGCAACTGCCGTTACCTGAGTTTTTTGCGCAGTTTTTACACGGTTTATTTATGAATCCTTTTACCGCACTGGCAACGGGGAATGTGCTGGCTGTGGTGATGTTTGCATTGATTTTAGGCATCGCTTTAGTGGTAGGCGGCGAGCGTTACAAAAATATTCTAGTGTTATTGCAAGAAGGCTTAGAACTCACCATGCGTATGGTTGGTTGGGTAATGGTGCTGGCGCCTTTCGGTATCGCGGCCTTATTAATCAAGCTGGTCGCCACGCAAGATGCAGCCATGTTAAGCACAATGGCAAAATTTATGACCATGGTGATTGGTATAACCTTGTTGCATGGCGTTGTTATTTTGCCACTGCTTTTATACTTAATTACCGGCAAAACGCCATTGTGGTTTTGGCGCGGGGCGCGTGAATCATTGATTACAGCATTCGCGACTAGTTCAAGTTCTGCCACCTTGCCAGTCACGATGCGCTGCACTACGGAACATTTGAAAGTAAAGCCGGAAATCGCAGGCTTTGTCGTGCCCTTGGGCGCTACGGTAAATATGGATGGAACCGCTCTTTATGAGGCTGCTGCTGCTTTATTCATTGCTAATTTAGTTGGCGTAGACCTTAATTTAACTCAACAAATCATCATATTTTTTACGGCGATGATTGCCGCCATTGGCGCGCCAGGTATACCGAGCGCAGGTATGGTCACTATGATAATGGTGTTGCAAAGCGTCGGTTTGCCAGTAGAAGCGATTGCGATTTTATTGCCGATAGATAGATTGCTGGACACCATACGCACCGTTGTGAATGTGCAAGGCGATATGATTGGCAGCCTTGTCGTACAAAAACTGACCGATAAAACCTGAAACACGTCCCACACGCGAAAATAGTTGCGCCTTCACGAATTTCCATTCACGCTTTACCAAACATTGAACACTCTTGAGATGAATCATTAAATGCTACATTTTCACAAAGCCGAACTAGTCGATGCACAAGAAATCGCCGCACTGATTAACTCCGCCTATCGCGGTGAAAGCAGTCGCGCAGGCTGGACAACCGAAGCAGACTTGCTTGATGGCTTGCGCACCACCACGCCAGAAATTGCCAGCGTCATCAAACGTGATGATGCGTTTATATTAATTGGCGTATTAAATGACCAAATCGTCGCCACAGTTTGCTGTGAACTGCAAATGATTGCCGGCAAAAGTACCGCACATTTCGGCATGATAGCCGTTAAGCCAACTCTGCAAAATCGTGGCTATGGCACAGAAATTATTCAAGCGGCAGAAGCCATGACACTTAGACAATGGCGCGTAGCAGGCTTTCATATGACGGTTATTTCTATCCGTAACGAGCTTGTCGCATTTTATGAAAGATTAGGATTTTTGCGCACCGGCGAGTTTAAAGACTTCCCCACTGAACCAGCACTTTGGCAACCCAAAGTTGAGGGTTTGAATTTGGAGTATTTAGCGAAGGTGATTAAACAATAAGTCTTACCGCTTTAAACTGTGTGGGATATGGCTCTACCGCATGTTCTATGCCCACATAATAAATATCAGACTTCATTAGCAAATCTAAATTGCCCACCATCAATAATTAATGGCTATTGTAATATCACTATTTAATTCATTCAGTAATATTTTATGACCCCACAACGTAAATTTTGGACGCTAGTAGCTTCAGCCGCGGCAATTCTGGCTGTCACCATGGGCATACGGCAATCCATGGGTTTATTCTTATCGCCATTAAATACATCCACTGGACTCGGTATCGTAACAATCAGCTTTGCAATGGCCGTTGCCCAATTTACATGGGGAGCGGTACAACCTCTCTTCGGCATGCTGGCAGATAGAGTTGGCTCTTTTATGGTAATCGTGCTTGGTACTTTAATGTTGGCAATAGGTTTGGCTATTACACCATTCATGAGTTCGGGTTTTGGCTTGATGTTTGCGGTTGGCATTTTGACGGCAGTAGGGGCTGGTGCGGGAAGTTTTTCAATCTTGATTGGTGCTGCAGCTCAGAGATTACCAGCAGATCGTCGCTCCACAGCTGCTGGTTTTATCAATGCCGGCGGATCACTTGGACAATTTATATTTGCGCCAATTACGCAGGCGCTAATCAGCTCATTTAACTGGGTCGTTGCTATATTTGCATTAGCTGCCACATCGCTAACTACCATTCTGTTGGCACTGCCGTTACGTGAGAAAACAGGTGTTGCCGAAAAACGTGCAGCAACACAGGCCGATGGAATCACATTAGGTGAGCAGCTACGTATCTCCTTTAAAGACCGAAGTTATCTCTGCTTAAACGTAGGGTTTTTTGCCTGCGGATTCCACATTGCTTTTTTAGTTACACATCTTCCAGGAGAAGTAAATCTGTGTGGTTTATCTGCATCAGTGGGCGCAACATCACTGGCCATTATTGGGCTTGCTAATGTGTTCGGTAGCATTGTAGCCGGCTGGCTTGGACAAACCAAACGCATGAAAATGATTCTGTTCTGGATGTATGCCTCACGCGCACTGGCCGTTGCCATATATCTGATTGCGCCTAAAACAGAAGTCACTTTCTATATTTTTGCAGCCGTCTTAGGGTTCACTTGGCTATCCACGGTACCGCCGACAGCTGGGCTAATCGGTAAATTATTTGGCCCACGTTATTTAGCCACACTGTTTGGCTTTGCCTTACTTAGCCACCAGATTGGCGGTTTTTTTGGTGCATGGTTAGGTGGAATTGCTTTTGTGAAAACTGGTAGCTATGAATGGATGTGGTACGCAGATATTGTTCTTGCCAGTATAGCTGCACTAGTGAATCTGCCAATTCGTGAGACGCATCCAAAATTGTCGGTGACGATAAACTAAAGATAGGAGTGTTTATTGAATCACGGCATTTCAGTGAGTTGAGCTCAAAATGATTAAGCCGATTTGCTAAACCTATCCAATCCACTCATCACCAACGAATAAGCCGCCGGCACTACAACCAAAGTCAGCAAGGTGGATGAAATCATACCGCCGATAATCGCAATTGCCAGCGGTTTGTTTGTTTCACTACCTGCGCCAAGTCCAAGTGCGGCGGGGAGTAGGGCTAAAATAATGGTTAATGAAGTCATCACCACAGGGCGCAATCTAATTGGGCAGGCTTCGCTAAGTGCATTATTAATGCTGGCGCCTTTCTCACGTAGCTGATTGGTTAAATCAACCAGTAAAATGGAGTTTTTAGCGACTAAGCCGATTAGTAATATCAAGCCAATCATTGAGTACATATTGAGCGTATCACCGGAAATGAGCAGCGCGATTAAACCGCCAATAATCGCCAATGGTTGTGCCAGCATAATGATGAATGGTTGAATGAATGAATTGAATTGGCTGGCTAAAACCATATACAGCAAGATAAACGCTAGCAAAAATACAAAGCTCACGTTTTTAATGGTTTTGCTAAACTCTTCCGCTTGGCCTGTTAACTTAATACTGTAGTTAGGAGGCACTATTTTTGCTGCTGTTTCGTTAACAATATTCACAGCATCGCCCAATGGCACATTGGGGTTGGCGTAAAAGTTGGCAGCGTAGCGTAAATCGTAACGGCCAATAACCGCCGCGCCTAGTTCTTGTTTAAAGCTGGCGATTGCGTCCAGTCGTACCAGTTCGCCGCTTGTGCTTCTTAAGTAGATTTTGCTTAAATCTGCGACACTTTTTAAATCACCTTCCGTTGTTTTCAGGCGAATATCGTAACGCTGACCATCGCCAACATCGTCATTAAACTTAGCGACGTCAATGCCACCCGCATACAGGCTGACAGCGGTGGCAATGTCATTTGCGCTTAAGCCAAATGTAGCGGCACGCACGCGATCAATTGTCATATCCAATTGTGGTAAATCTAATTGCACGTCTAAATCCACTTTGCCAATTTTCGGATTATCCCCAAGGGTTTTCTGCATTAACTTGGAAATGCGCCCGATTTCTTGCAGGTTATCGCCTGTTAAGTTGAATTGTAATTTCTCTGAACGTTGGCCACGCGCAATGGAAGTGGCAGATGGCAGGGCGCGAACACCGGGAATGGATTCAAATTCTTGTTTCAGTTCTTTGATTAAAGTTTGCTGACTTTTTTTACGTTCGGTTTTAGGTTTTAAACGTACGCTGATATTGCCTTGATTGACTTGCCCGCGCGAGCCGGTGCCAATACTAGCGAAGTAACTGGCAACTTCGTCTTTATGACTAGCAACCGCGGTCTCGACTAATTTCATGCGTGAATCGGTATAGGCCAAACTAGAACCCAGCGGTGTTTTGACGATGATGTTAAAACTACCTTCGTCGGATTCTGGAATGAAGTCTTTATCGACATATTTAAGCGTTAAGAAACCACTGATTGCCACGAAAATAACGGTAAATAAAAGCACTAACGCACGGTGATGCAATGCCAGACTCAGTAGTTTCTTGTACTGATTGTCAAAAGCAGTTAATACGTTGCCAATGGCGGTGTAGAGCTTATTTTCTTTGCTATTCACTTCTAAGTAGCGGGAACACAACATGGGCGTGAGGGTTAGCGATACAAATAGTGACGCTAACACGCCAAAGGTGACTACCACGCCAAATGATTTAAACAGTTTGCCCACAATGCCATCCATAAAAATGACTGGGGCAAAAATACATACCAGCGATAATGAAGCGGCAATGACGGCAAAAGTCACTTCATTTGAGCCATTTAACGCAGCCGTCATTGGGTTGGGATCCAGATGCTCACGATGTCGGTGGATATTTTCTAACACCACAATGGCATCATCTACCACCACGCCTATCAGCAAAAGCAAGGCTAATAATGTCATGGAGTTAAAGGTGAAGCCGGCAAAATACATCACGGCAATAGCAGCTAAGAGTGATACGGGGATAGCGGTTGCAATAATGATGGTAGAGCGAATGGAGCGCAAAAAGATAAAAACGATAAATGCGGCAAGTAACGTGCCTTCAAATAAATGCTCTTTAAGCGATGCGACGAGCTGGTTAATAAAAATAGAATCATTGGTGGATATTTCTAAATTCATACCTGCGGGTAGGTTGGGCTGAATGTCTTCATTTAAGCGCCGTTCCACCTCGTTGATAATGGCAACCGTATTTGCATTGGCGACTTTTACGATGCCTAAGCCTACAGCGGTTTTGCCGTTGTATCGCGCAACTTGCCGATTATCCGTGATGCTGTCTTCAATATTTGCGATATCCTTCAGGCGTATGGGTGCGCCCGCTCTTGCCACAATAACCAACTCATTCAAATCTTTAATATTATGAAACTCAAGGTCTAGTTTTAATAATTGCTCAGCTTGATCGCTGACTAAAAAACCGCCTGGTAACTGTATATGTTCTCTTGAAAAAGCAGAGATTAAATCGTTAGCAGTGAGTTTATGCGCTGCCATGCGTTCGGGCGAAATGTTGACGCGAATCACGCGATCCCGACGGCCACCAATTAATACTTCGCCAACGCCGTCAATCGTTTCAAACCTTTTTTTGAGAATATTGTTGGCATATAGATTGAGCTGTTGAATAGTGCGGTCACCACTAAGTGCCAGCCAGATAACGGCCGCAGCGTTGGTATCCACCTTTTGTACAATCGGCGGGTCTGTATCATCCGGTAAACGGCGTAATACTTGGCTGACCTTGGCTTGTATTTCGTTATATGCAACATCAATATTCTTATCTAGTGAGAATGTAATGCTGATGCTGGAAACACCTGGCGATGAGGCAGATTGAATATGTTCAATGCCCGGCGTGGTGTTAATGGATGATTCAATCACGCTGGTAATGCTGGCATCGATGACATCAGGATTAGCGCCGCGTAGTGTTGTGGTGACTAATATCACAGGAAAATCAATCGCAGGGATACGGTCAACCCCAATGCGTTGGTAAGAAATAATGCCGAGCAGGACGATGATGCCCGAAAGCATCCAGGCGAGTACGTGACGTTTAATGGAGAGTTCTGGCAAGGTCATGACTGGTTTTTTCTAGGGTTTAATTTACTAGGCTTTTAATTGAGCTTTGAATTGGAATATGTAGTGCTTACGGTTTTTTCTGTGTAGAAGGAGCTTCATTCACTTTTACTGGCGTGTTATCGGTTAAGAAACCTGCGCCATCCACTACCACGATATCATTTGGCTTAACGCCTTCGGTTATCTCAATCATGCCGTCCTTGCGTAACCCCGTTTTCACAATGGCTTGATAGGCTTTATCGTGACGCACCACATAAACCACTTCGCCGGCAGGCCGCAAAATAACACTTTGTTCCGGCACCATCATGGCAGTATCTCGCTCGCCCAGAATAACGCTGCCGGTTACGCTGGCGCCCGGTTGCCAGCCCGTTGTATCAAATACATCGGCAATCACGTCTACCGTGCGGCTATCTGCTGCAATCATTGGCTTTAATTCACGAATCACCGTATTGAATACTTCATCCGTGGTGGGTGTGGTTAAGCGCACTTTAAGGCCCGGTTTCAGTTTTGCTGCAATCTGTTCAGGAAAAGGCAAGTGTGCACGTAAACGTCGTTTAGAGATAATTTGTACAATGGGATCGCCAACTTTTACAAAATCTCCCGTATCGGCCAGTTTTGTTTCTACCACACCGCTTGTCGGTGCAAAGATTTTCGTTTTACTGTTGGTGTGGTTAATCGTGCCAACACGTGCTTTAGCGCCTTCCAGTTGTTGTTTGAGTGAGTTTCTCAGTGCAATATCATTATCAACCGTGATTTGTGAAATGAATTTCCTATCGACCAAGGCTTGATTGCGAGCCACGATTTTGTCCTGATTGGCGAGTAAAGCCTGAATGCGCGCGACCTCCGTTTGCGCTTCGTTGCGTTGCAAGCCAAAATCCGTCGCATCTAAAGTGGCGATTAATTGTCCTTTTTTAACGGGCTCACCAGGGCTTACATGTACCTTAATCACGCGCGCGGCAACTTCTGCCGCCACAACTGGGTCTGTTAAGCTTTCTAGTGTACCAATCGATTCTTCAGTAATTTCCAGAGTCTGGTCTTTCACCTGTGTCACTGTCACTAATGATGGCTTAGGCGAATTTTGTTCGGCAGATGTGCCTTTTTTATCACTACAGGCGATTAAAAAAATAGAAACCACACAGGCTAATAGTAGAGGGAATTTTGTTTGCATAAATGGTTTAGTTTGCATCATTAACTTAATGTAATATGTTTCTGATTGATTAACACTTAATCAATCATATTGATTTTATTGATATTAACCTATTCTGAAGCTTTAATTTTCAGCCAGTCAAAATAAGGGCCAGGATCCGTCTTACGGCCTGGCGCAATATCTGAATGGCCAACAATATGTTGAATAGGATAAGTTTGCTTTAAAGTGGTAATGAGTTGTTGCAGTGTTGTGTATTGAGCCGCTTCAAATGCTTCAAAGTCATTACCTTCCAACTCAATTCCGACTGAGAAATCGTTACAACGTTCACGCCCCAGCCAATTGGATACACCTGCGTGCCATGCGCGTTGCAAACAAGATACAAATTGAATCAATTCCCCATCGCGCCGAATAAAGAAGTGCGATGAAACTTTACGTGTGTAAATCTCGGCATAATAAGGATGTTCGTTTGGATTTAGTGTGTTGGTGAATAATTCAATCACGCCGTTACCGCCATATTGGTTAGGTGGCAGGCTGATGTTGTGGATAACAATCATGCTGATTTCGGGTGCGACATTATCAAGAAAAGGTCGTGCGTCAAAATTGGGTGAAGTGATTTGTTTGGCCTTGTTTATAAACCCTTTTTTGTTGATTTTTATTTCATCCATAATTGATGCTAAATACGATTTATCCGATAAAATACCATCTTACCTAATTTTTAGAGATATTTAAGCATGGTTTTTCTACAGTTATTTGTAATGCTGATTGTTATTTTGATTGCAGCAGAGGTGTTTACCAACGCGCTTGAGCATTTAGGTGAAAAACTGGGTATTTCAGAAGGTGTCACAGGTTCATTGTTTGCGGCTGTTGGCACCGCTTTGCCAGAAACCATGGTGCCGCTGTTAGCGATTTTTGCAGGCACAACCAGCATGGCAACCAATCATGAAATCGGCGTAGGTGCGATTTTAGGTGCGCCACTCATGTTGGCTACTTTGTCCCTTAGTCTGATGGCGCTTTCAGTGTACAAACGTCGCGGTGCAAACGGTCATTTACGCCCGGAGCGCACAGGTTTGACGCGTGATATCAACTATTTTATCGCAGCATTTATACTGGCAGCAGTAGCATTATATGTACCTCACCATGAGATGTGGATACGTTATGTAATCGGTTTCGCGATGGTGATGATTTACGTGGTGTATGTGTGGCAAACCTTACGCGCTTCAAAAAGTTTAGTAGCAGAAGGTCACGCAACCGAAGCACATAATCCCATGTTTTTAAGTCGCTTAGGCTTGCCCACTAACACACTCACGATTACTGTGCAGATTATTTTAGGCCTGCTTTTGTTGATTGCTGGCGCCAAAGGTTTCATTAACGGCGTAGATGAAGCATCACATATCTTAGGCATTTCTGCATTGATGTTATCTTTGCTTATCATTCCAATCGCAACGGAATTGCCAGAAAAAGTGAACAGTATTTTGTGGATCCGTAAAGGTAAAGACACGCTGGCATTTGGCAATATTACTGGCGCAATGGTGTTTCAAGGAACATTGTTACCTGCGATCGGTATTACTTTAACGCCTTGGGAGCCGCGCCCAGAAGTGGTTTGGGGGCTGGTAATTACGCTACTTGCTGCACTATGGATGCGTTATCTACTGCATAAAGGCGGAATACGCGTGTGGCATTTATTAGTTAACGGCGCAATGTACGTTACTTATTTAGTGATTGCGCTGAGTTAAAAGCACTAACTAAAAAAGGACTAGTTATATAGATATTAACTAGTCCGATACATTTGCTTAGTCGTACAGATTTTCATCCGACATATCCGTATCGTCATCTTTGGCCAGACCTAACTTGGTTAGCCTATATCGCAAGGTTCTAAAGCTAACTCCCAACAGTTTCGCCGCCGCTGTTTTATTGTTGTTGGCTTTGGCTAGTGCTTTCAGGATTGCACGTTTTTCAATATCTTCTAAATACTCCGGCAAGCCTATTTCTAGGGTTTTGCTGGGATCAAAAGTGACTTTGTCATTTGTTCTGAATTTGAACTCCTGATCCATTAGTAAATCATCCGTACATATTTTCTGGCCATCACATAGCGCCAGTGCACGTTCTAACATATTCTCCAATTCACGCACATTGCCGTCAAAATGCAATTTACCAATTAATTTGGCAGCACTTTCGTCCAATACTGGTACAGGAATCGATTGCGCATCACACAGTTTTTGTAATAGTTTTTGTGTGAGTTCAGGGATATCTTCTGGTCTATCACGTAGCGCCGGCATTTTAAGTTGAATCACATTGAGGCGATAATATAAATCCTGCCTGAACAGGCTATTGCTCATCATCTCGCTTAAGTTTTTATGTGTGGCGCTGATAATGCGCACATCAACACTTTCCTCAGTTGTGCCACCAACCGCACGTACTTTCTTTTCTTGTATAGCGCGCAATAGTTTAACTTGCATGGCTAAAGGCAAGTCGGCGACTTCATCTAGAAATAAAGTGCCGCCATTAGCTGCCTGGAACAAGCCGGAGGTATCTTGTACTGCCCCTGTAAAAGCACCTTTTTTATAGCCAAAAAATTCACTTTCCATTAAGTTTTCTGGTATTGCGCCGCAGTTAACTGCCACAAAAGATTTATCGCGTCGTGAGCTGTTGCTGTGAATCAGTCTTGCTGCCAATTCCTTGCCACTACCAGATTCGCCGCTGATATAAACCGGCGCCTGGCTGCGAGCGAGCTTTGCTATCATGCTGCGCACATAATCCATAGCAGGTGATTTGCCGATTAAATCAACTGTGTTTTGAGTTTGCTTAGTGTCTGAGTTGGATAATTTAAGTGCAGACTCTACTAATGGGCGCAGTTGTTTGAGTGAAATAGGTTTGGTTAAATAGTCGAATGCACCTGCTTTTAAGGCAGAAACGGCATTTTCTGCACTGCCATAAGCGGTAATCACAGCAACTGGCAAGCCAATATAATTGGCTGCAATATGCTGTACCAGTTCAAGTCCTAGGCCATCGGGTAACCGCATATCCGTTAAGCATAAATTATAATTTTGGCTGGCCAATAATTGTTTAGCTTCTGTTAAATTGCCGGCACTATCCGTTCTAATGTCCATGCGCTCTAGGGTTAAAACCACCAGCTCACGAATGTCTGTTTCATCATCAACAACTAAGCAGTTAAATTGTGCCATTAAAATTTAAGCCTTTTTGAGATAAATGATAAATTGCGTGCCAATATTTGGCGCGCTAGTTTTGCTTGGAGTTTTATGTTGCAGCTTAGCACCATTTGCATCCGCCAATTCGCGTGCAATATACAGCCCTAAACCAGTACCGGATTTCTCCGTAGTAAAGAAAGGCTCAAACAAATGGCTGCGTACGCACTCTGGGATGCCGCTGCCATCATCGTTAATCTCAATTTGTACGGTCTGTGTTTTTGCCGACACTGACAACACTAAGCTATTTTCATTTTGCTGGGAGTGCCGCCAGCCATTCTTGCACAGGTTCCACAAAACTTGGTTTAAATGCCGACGATCAAAAGAAATGACGGCATCTGGAGCAGATAATACTAATTTAAAGCATTGCGGCGGGATTTTTTCAACTGCGCAAAACTGCGTGTAAAAATCGGTCATAAAATTTTCTAGGTGAATCATTTCCTGGTTGGTGCGATCCCGCCGATTAAGCTCCAATACATCTTTAATAATTTGGTCAACACGTTGTACATTATCGCCGATGATTTGCAGCATACGTTGGTTTGCAGTATTAATGTCTTCTTCTTCCTGTAATAACTGGTTGGCGTGGCTAATTGCGCTAAGTGGATTGCGGATTTCATGTGCAATATTTGCCGTTAAGCGCCCCAATGCGGCCAATTTGACTTGATGCGCTTGAATTTGCATTTGCGACCAGTCTTCAATAAAAATAACCGCACCTTGTTGGCGATTGTCATTAACAGGTAAAAATCTCAGCCTAAGTTCACGTGATAATGTATTCAGTTTTAAAATATTCGGCTGTGTATTTTCAGGTGGCTCGGTTTCATGCATCCAAATCTGTAGCATTTTGCTGATTTCTGGTGAAATTTTGTTTAAAGAATCTCCCTGCCAATTATCGGCATCACTGCTGTCTAGGTCTAACAAGTTTTTGGCCTGCATATTGTGATGTTTAATATGCAGGTTGTGATCAACTACCAGCACGCCATCTTGCATTTCATGCGTGATTAATGCATTAATTTGCGCCAAATTTATAACATCCAAGCCACGCTGAGAAGCCAGCAATTCACTTTGTTGCATGCGTCTGGCTAGGCTGTGCGCCAGCCATGCGGTAGCAAAACAACTCAAGCTTAGCATGACTGCACCAGTATAATTCTCTGCTAATCTGCCGATGATGAGCATGCGGTAAGTTTGCTCGATTAAAATGCCGATGGTGGCTAGAGCGGCATAAAACAAGGCTAAGCGACCCTCGCTGATTAAGCTTGCACTGGCAATGGTGATGATTAGCAATAAACCTACGCCAACTCCATCATCCTGCTGTGCATGCATTAACAAGATGATAAATATAATATCTATGATGATTTGCGCGGGCAGGTTGAGGTCAATATTGGGTTTTTCTAACCAAGTAAAAGCCGCGGATATGCAACTAAAAACCAGATAGCCCAGCACCAAGTTGAAAAATAAATCTTTTTCGCTATTGAGTGGAGAGGTGCCTTCACCTATTGTGCTTTGCATGATTACAAACATCAGTGCAATCACTATGCGATAGCCGTTGTACAGTTTTAGACTGCGCCAGCGGGTAGCGGTAATAGTAGCGTCAATATCTGCTGTTAATTCAATCGCCATGATTTATTGGTAAGTATGATTACACTCAGGACTGTTGCAGACAACCTGATTGTTTTGTATATGGCTATCAGATTCGGGCACGTGCAAGCCACACTGCGAGCATTGCACTATTCTTTCCTCTGTTTTAGGTTTTGCTGCATCGCTTTTCGATACAGGACCTTTAAATTGTGATGACGTAATGATGCGTTTAATGACTACATAAAGTAGCCAGCCTAGCAATATCAGCAGTAGTACGCGCGCCATATTTTTCCTAATTAATCTAAAATGTTCAACAACAAGGATTGTAACTAAAAGCGCGACAGTTACAAGACTGTTAAGCCTTGTTTGCCTGAAAGGCCAGGGGCGGTTAAGTTCAAATACAAGCTAAGCTGAATCTGCATAAAACTTAAAACTGTTATACTGATGGCAATAATTACTTAACTAATTTCATGGCCAGTTCTCAAGAGATATCAGATTTTTTGCGCGATGTAGAGCGCCGCGCCTTTAAGCAAACAGTTTATGCCGTGCGCGAAGAGCAGGCCGCATTGGATATTGTGCAAGATTCGATGTTAAAGCTCGCCGAAAAATATGCGGATAAACCCGTTGCAGAATATCCCATGTTGTTTCAACGTATTTTGCAAAATACCATGCGCGATTTTTGGCGTCGGCAAAAAGTGCGCAATTTATGGACAACACTGTTGTCTTCTTTTGGTGCCGGGCAAGATGGCGAAGAGGATCACGATCCCTTAGAAACTATTGATGTAGAAGATGCATCAGAAAATCCAATGGCACAGCTTGAGCGCAGCCAGACTATGAAAGTCATTGAAAAAGCGATTGAAAAATTGCCCGCACGTCAACGAGAAGCCTTCATATTGCGTTATTGGGAGGATATGGACGTTGCAGAAACCGCCCGGTCGATGGGTTGTTCACAAGGCAGTGTTAAAACACACTGTTCGCGTGCAGTACACACATTAGCCGCCACTTTAGAAAAACAAGGTTTAGGCGCACGCGCAATTGCACATTTAGGAGTAGAGTCATGATGGAAAATAACATGAATCAGGACAATCAAAACACACAAACCAATCCTTTAGCTGATGAAGCATCGGAGGATATTCAAGCCAGACAAATCGCTGGTTTGTTAAATGCACATGCCAGTCTTTTGAGTATGCGGACATTGAAGCAACTTGAAAATGGACGAGAGCAAGCAGTAAAAGCGCATATGCGACAAACTGGGGCAATGAATGGCGACGGTACGATTAGCAATGTGGTTTACTGGGCAGAGCATCATCGTGTTGCAGCAACAGGCATGTTGTTAGGGGCAATTATTGTTGGTTTTGTATTGATGAACGCGTTTGGTCAAAATATTGAACACGGCGATGCATTTTTACTTGCAGCAGAGTTGCCACCAGAAGCTTTTGTAGACATCGCTTTTGAGCCATCTTTAAATGTTGCGCAGGCAAAGTTAAGTCAATAATAAAGAATAGGCCATAAACAATGTTTAGATATTTGTAGTACAGAATTGTGGTATTAGAATGGTAAAAATAGCTTAAAAAGAAAATTCTTAAAAGAAAATATAACGAATGAATAAAATCTTATTGTTGATAATGCTCGTTGCAAGCCAATTAAATGCACAGGAACTAACGGATTACAACCAGCCTATTAAATTGGCGATGGGAGATATAGGTAGCATTAAATCCTCATTAAATGATAGTTCGGCTAGTGAAGCATCGACTAAACGTTGGTCGCAATTATCAGAAGACCAACGCAAAGTGCTGTCGCCATTAGGTGCTGAGTGGGACACTCTGCGCCCTTGGCAGCGCGAAAAGATGCTGGATATTGCCAGAGATTACCCGAAAATGGACGCGCAAAAACAGCAGCGTGTGCAACAGCGCTTAAATAGTTGGAGTCGGATGACGCCTTACGAGCGTGAAAATGCGCGTAAACGCTACCAGCAATTTCACGCATTAAGTGCTGATAAACAAGATGAAGTACGTAAAAAAATGGGCAGATTACCAAAAGCTATCTGAAGCGGATCGCGCAAAACTACGTAAAGAGTCGCCAGAGCTGGATTACGATCCGGAGTTCGATTAAGTTTGAGTGTCGAGTTTTGTGAATGATGAAGCCCACTATTGATTAATATAGTGGGCTTTTTATATGCAAGTGCTTGCAATATTCCGCAGAATAAAAATGATGATTAAGAAAAGATGAGTCAGAAGCAATGATTAAAGTAAGTTACTTCAGGTTGTTTGCGGCTTGTGTTTACGAGTTGCTATTATTAATTGCACTATGGTTTATAGCTGCTTGGATATTTCTTGCGTTGTTTGGCGATGCCACGCATTCGTACAAACGTTTCTTTTTACAGTTTTTTTTATGGTTGGTGACAGGTGCTTATTTTGTATGGTGTTGGAGCAAAAGCGGCCAAACTTTAGCTACGCAAACTTGGAGAATAAAACTGGTTAATCAGGCTGGAACAACGCTGAGTGTTAAAGAGTCTATTGTTCGCTATGTCTTGGCAAGCCTGTCTGCGTTGGTTTTTGGGCTCGGCTTTGTATGGATCTTTATAGATAAAGACCAATTATATTTACACGACAGGTTACTGAAATCGCGTTTTGTTGCTGTGAATAAAAACTAGCTGATTTTGTTATTGTTTAAACAAAGTTACTACCTTCGCTCCACAATAAACAGCATACTTAAACCTGCTATTAAAAATAAAATAGTCGGGATAATAGCGCTCATTAATGGCGGCCAGTCATTCAAGACACCTAAGTGAATGAATACACGGTTCATGATTTGATACACCACACCAAGCATCACCCCAATAAAAATTTTGGTACTCGTGCCGCCGGAACGTTGCTGCAAAAAGCCAAATGGCAGTGCCAATACAACCATCACCATACAAGCCAGCGGGTAAATCATTTTTGCCCATAAGGCGACTTGGTAACGCGTGGTTTTTTGTTTGTTGGTTTCTAAATGGTTGATAAACGAATATAGATTCCAAGCGGACATTTTTTCTGGCGCCACTAACAATACATTCAACAGTTCCGGTCTGATAAGTGACTTCCAGTTGGCTTCATTAAAAAACTGCACTTGCACATTATTGGATTGAATTTTTTTAAACGTATTAAATTTTGTTTGTGTAACGTCAGATAAGCGCCAGCGCTCATCCTCAAAAGCGCCATTTTTAGCGTCACTAATGCTGCGTAATCTGAAGTTCTCATCGAATTCGTAAATATGGATATTCATTAGGCTGGCATCCGGTAGAACGGTTTCTACATTGACAAAGCTTCTGCCATCTTTCACCCATAAGCCTGTTTTGAAATCTTGAGCAATCACCGAGTCGGTAGCTTGAATACGCATGCGTTGCGCCATTTTTTCGCTAAATGGCGTGATTAACTCGCCAACGAAAAAGGTGATAATCGTAAACAATAAACCAATTTTGATTAAAATCCAGCCGATATCAATGATGGATAAGCCGCTGACGCGCATGACAATCAATTCAGAGTTTCTTGCCAAGGTGCCAAGGCTGTACATCATGCCGACCAATACCGCCACTGGTACTACCTCGTAGATGTGACCGGGGATACTTAACAGCACGAACACCAGCATTTTATTAATACCGTAATCGCCACGTCCAAGCGTGTCTAATTCTTGAATTAAATCAAAAAATGAGAACAATGCCAGTAAACCCAGCATGATCATCAAGATGCTCACACAGCATTCTTGCCAAAAATAACGATTAAAAATATTCATGTAATCTGATGATTAAGTTTTAGGTTGTGCTTTTAACCAATTGCCTGGCCAAAAATATGAGAAAAAAGCGGGGATGATCGGCAGCAAATAGGTGCGTCGATAGTACATGTAAAAAGCTAATAGTAAAAAGAAAACATGTACAGGCCACAAGCCAACCAGACTGCTTAAGCGTCCTTGCGTAACCCAGGCTTGAAAGATGCTTAGAATATTGTTGTAGATGATGTAAATCAGCAATGCAAACATCAAGTTAAGTGAACGGCCAGCGCGTGGGTCAACAAAGCTTAACGGCACTGCCAATAGAACCAGTATCAGTGCGGAAATAGGAATCGCTAAACGCCACTGCAGTTCGGCTTGATCGGCGGGTAACTCGCTACTTAACAGCTGTTCTGTAGAAAGGGTGTCGGTAGAACTGGGCTTACGCGCAACCTCTTTGGTTTCAATGCGGAGCGCGTAACGCTCAAATTCGGTGGTTGAAACTTCAGCGCTATTCGGCTTGCCTTCATAGCGGCGGCCTTTTTCAAGGACGATAAAATTATCCCCATTCTCAACCTTGTCGCGGTGGCCGGTTGAGGAAACAACTACGCCGGTTTTTTGATGCTGGGTCGTATGTACAAAAATGTTTTTGACCACATTGCCGAGTTGATCAAAGCCTTCAATAAAATAAATGCGTTCGCCACCATTGGATTCTTTAAAAACGCCTGGACTGATAGAAGCCAGATCATCGCGGCTTTTTAGTTGCACACGATAATCTTCCACTTTTTGTGTGGCCCAAGGCATCACAAAAAAACTCAGCAAAAAAATCACCACTGTAACCGGTGCTGCAAAATTTAAAATAGGTCGAATCCAATTGCTCACACTAAGGCCAGAACTAAACCATACTGCCATTTCAGAATCGCGGTGCCAGCGTGTGAGTGTCATCAGTACGCTTAAGAATATCGTTAGCGATAAAATCATGGGTAGGAACTTAACCATGTTAAAGCCCAACAAAGTAGTGATGGCATCATTTGGAATCCAGCCTTTTGCAGCACTGCGCACCAAATAGCCTGCGCGTTGTGCGATGACAATGCCCATGAGTATTAAAAACAGTCCGCCCGCGGTGCTGATTAACTCGTTAGATAACGATTTTTTGAATATGCGCAATTTAAAATTGTTCCAAATTGGACTAAACCAATTTTTAAAGAGTGTTGTTTAAAGACTATTGTGCAAAAGCTAATGTTCAAATTTAGGCTTTGATTTCGCCTCAAAACGCTGGATAATTGATTAAAACTAACTTATTACCCTGATATAAAACTTAAGCATCAAACTTTAAAGGACTAGCAATGGAATTTAGCATAAAAAATGGAAATCCTGAAAAACAACAGTCAGATTGCGTCATTGTAGGCGTGTTTGAGGGTAATAAATTAACCGATGCGGCCAAAGAGTTGGATAAAGCGTCTAATAAGGCGATTAGTGCCGTATTGAAAAATGGCGATTTTGAAGGTAAGTCGAATACGATTTTAGTGCTACATCAATTAGCAGATGTAGCTGCTGCGCGTGTGATGTTGGTGGGATTGGGCAAGCAAGATGAATTTACCGAAAAGCAATATCGCCAAGCAGTGCGTGCAGCGGTTAAAGGCATGCCAAAAGGCGTGGCAAATGCCAGCTTTTTCTTAGCTGAAATTGCCATTAAGAAATCTGATACGCATGCCAAAGTCGCGCAATTGGTTGAAGTTGCATTAGATGCTACTTATGTTGTGAATGCGATTAAAGCGAAAAAGGCAGATGCCAGTGCATTCAGCAAGATAGCGATTTTTGTAGCAAAATCTGAAACCGATGCTGCCGAAGCGGCTATTAAACAAGGTAGCTCAATTGGTGCCGGCGTTACATTGGCTAAGAATTTAGGTAACTTGCCACCCAATATCTGCACGCCAACTTATTTGGGTGAGCAGGCAAAAAGCTTGGCCAAACAATACGGTTTTAAAGTGGAAGTATTAGAAAAAGCGGAAATTGAAAAACTGGGTATGGGTTCGTTTTTAGGCGTTGCACAAGGCAGCGTGGAGCCACCTCGCTTGATTGTGCTACAGCATTTAAATGGTAAAAAAGGTCAAAAGCCAGTGGTATTGGTTGGTAAAGGGATTACTTTTGATACCGGTGGTATTTCGATAAAACCTGGCGCTGATATGGATGAAATGAAATATGACATGTGTGGTGCGGCTAGTGTGTTCGGTACATTTAAAGCCATTGGTGAGTTGAATCTGCCGCTTAATGTTGTGGGCATTATCCCTACTTGTGAAAATATGCCTGATGCCGGTGCGATTAAACCAGGTGATATTTTAACCAGCATGGCAGGGTTAACCATTGAGGTGCTGAACACCGATGCGGAGGGCCGCTTGATTTTATGCGATGCGCTGACTTATGCAGAACGTTTTGAACCAAGCGCAGTGGTGGATATTGCAACTCTGACAGGTGCGTGTGTGATTGCACTTGGTCACCATCCAAGCGGATTGTTCAGTAACAAAGATGCGTTGGCCAAAGAGCTATTGGAAGCTGGCGATGCCGCGCATGATCGTGCTTGGCATATGCCACTGTGGGATGAGTTCCAAACTCAACTAGACAGTAATTTTGCTGATATGGCAAATATTGGCGGCCGTGCTGGCGGCAGCATTACTGCTGCTTGTTTCTTATCGCGCTTCACCAAAAAATATGATTGGGCGCATTTGGATATCGCTGGTACTGCATGGAAAAGTGGTAAAGAAAAAGGCGGTACTGGTCGCCCGGTGCCACTATTAACGACGTTTTTAATTCAACGTGCAGCTTAAAATTAAAGGCTTAGCATGACGCGAATTGAATTTTATTCTAACGTGACTGATAAGCAGCATTTACTGATCAGTCTTGTGGAACGCGCGCTACTTAAGCATCGGCAGGTGACCGTGTTAACTGAGGATGTTAAAAGTGCGACGGATGTTTCTGTGGAGTTGTGGCAGCGTCAGCCAGATAGTTTCTTGCCGCATGTGATGGCTGAGCACGCCCATGCGGCAAGCACACCTATTATTATCGCCTGTAAAAAGAATGCAGCAGGGCGGGTGGATGAGGTGATTCAGGACGAATTACTGATTAACTTAACCGTGCAGGAGCCGCAATTTTTTAGCCGATTTACCCATTTGATTGAGATTGTGGGCAATGACGAAGCTGATAAATTGAGCGCCCGCCAACGCTACAAATTTTACCGTGATAGAGGTTATGAGATTCAACATATTGACCATGCTAAAATGCAAGCATCCAAGTTGGATGCGGATAGTTCGTTATCCAATAATCAAGCATCAGAGGCAGAGTAAGGACTATTTTGGCAGACCACTCCACAACAGATAGCAAAATCCCTGTGCTGACAGAGGTGTATCAGCCCAAAGTTAAAGCTGAGCGTAGTGCGGAAGAGTTGCAGGCTCAAGCAAGTAAGCAAAATGACCCAACTTTAGGCATAACACCAGAATTTATTGCGCGCGTCACAAACCATGTCAGGCCACGGCTGGAAGCGGACATTACGCAAGCGGTGATGGATAGTGTGCACGATGCGCTTAAAAAAGATTTAATCAAAGAGTTGCAAGCTGAAATCAGTAAAACGCAGACAGCCATTGAATCCAATACTGCTGATTTTATTGATAGAACCAAAGCAGACCTTAAAACGGAGCTGCCGCGCATGTATCAAGCTAGCGCGGAGTTAGTTCATGCAAGCCTGACAGATAAAATTGCTGGAATGCAAACAGCAGCCATCACACAAGTAGATAGAATGTTGACAGATGTGATGCAGACATCCACGCAAGCGGCTACAACTGAAATTAATACCTATGTTGAAACGCTTAAAACGGATGCAACTGCATGTATTCAGCTTGATTTAAATCAAGCCTTGCAAGCGTTTCAAAGTGAGTCGCTACAACAGCATCAGGCGCAATTAAATAGCGAGCTAAGTAATGCGTATGAGACGATTATGCAAGCAGCTCAACAAGATTTGCAACAGCAGGTGCAAACGCTGCAATCTGGCGCGCTTGCACAAATCCGTAGCGAATTAGATGAGGCCATGCCGGCTATTTACACTGCAGCGGCAGATGAGGTTAAAGCTAAATTTATAGAAGAAATGACAGCGCAAAGCTTGCAGGTGCGGGAAGGCTTTTTATCTGCAGTGAATGGTGATTTACCGGCAGTGCAAGAGGTGTTGCATGCCAATATCCAGCATATATTGGCAAGTGCATTACCCGCCCTAGAAAGCGATTTGCGCCGACAATTAACAGACGAGTTACAAGAACTGCTGTTTAAAGTAAAGTTTGTGTTGCCATAATTTAGGTTTTGATTAAATCGGCGTAGGCATCGGCCGTTAAAAAATGCTTGGTATCATTTGTGTCAGTCGGCTTAAATTTGAATATCCACGCGGCGTAAGGTTTGTCATTAATACCTTCGGGCGCATTCAATAAATCATTATTAATTTCAGTCACTATGCCATTCATTGGCGCATGCAAATCTGAACCTGTTTTGACTGATTCCACTACTCCGCAAGGCGCGCCGTTTACGAGTATGTCATCTACGTTGGGTGGTTGAATAAACACAATATCGCCCAATAAATCTTGCGCATAATCCGTGATGCCTGCCGACCACTCGCCAGTAGTGGTTTGGCTTACCCATAAATGTTCGGCAGTGTAATATAAAGTATTTGGAATTTTCATGGTGTTATTCAGTCATTGTTATATTCAAGTATTCTAAGATATTCCGTTAAGTCTTATATTCTCGCACAAAGCTAATATTTGTCACCACTTAAAGTCGTGCATTTAAGATGCCTGTGTCAAAAAAGACACAATATCAAATATGTTAATATTATTTTTATAAATATGCGCTAAGCTAATGACAAATAAACATTTTTTATATATTATCTATTCAAATGTTGTTGAGTTAAGGTTGTTAAAATGAATAAACTTTTTAAGAGAATCGTGCTGTTATATGTAGCATTTTCCTTGGTGGCAATGCCGATACAGTCGATGGCGGAGCCAAAGAAAACCAATAAACGCGTTTCTACAAGTCAGAAAAATACAGCCAGTAAAGCGCGTGTAAAAAGCAGCAAAGTGGTGAAAAAAGTGAATCTTAAAACACGTACTACAACACATAAAGTACGTACTTATACTCAGGCAGAATATTTAGCAGCAGATCGTTACGATGGTAGTGGGATTCTACAACTGGCATCTGCTAAAGCGTTGATTATCAATCAAAACACGGGCGAAGTTATTTACGCAAAAAAATACCAATATACCTACACCGATCGCTTCTATTACTAAATTAATGACAGCAATGGTGATGTTGGATGCCCAGCTATCGTTGGATGATATGCTAACTGTTTCAGATGAAGATGTTGATTATTTGAAAGGATCCAGTTCAAGATTAAGCGTTGGCGCAACATTAAGTCGTGGTGATATGTTGCAATTGGCACTCATGGCATCAGAAAATCGTGCGGCCTCGGCAATCTCGAGATATTATCCTGGCGGTAAATACGCGTTCTTTAAAGCGATGAACGCGAAAGCATTACAGCTTGGTATGGTTAATACCGAATTTATGGATGCTACTGGGTTAAATAGCCGGAATATATCAACTGCCGAAGACTTGACGAAAATGGTCGCGGCGGCTTATCAATACCCAGAAATTAGAATGGCAAGTACCAGTCCATCACACGAGGTTTACGTTCAAAATCGTGCTCACTCAGTGAACTTTAACAATACGAATGGCCTTGTGCGTGGCGGTGAGTGGCAAATCGGACTGTCTAAAACAGGTTATATTTCCGAGGCAGGCCGTTGTTTGGTGATGCAAGCGCAACTTGGCGGCGAGCCAATGATTATTGTGCTGTTGGATTCAAATGGTAAGTTAACGCGTATCGGCGATGCAAATCGTGTGCGTAAATGGGTGGAATATAATAGCGAACCTAAGTTGACGACAACAGGACAAGTAGATTTACAGCATGAAACATTTAAGGCTAAGCCTGCACGTGGTCATGAAGTGACATCGGGCAGAATTTCTTAAAGATAATTCGTTTTAAATTTTAAGTATAAAAAATGGCTCTGAAGTAACATTCAGAGCCATTTTTCTTTTATTGCATTACCGTATTATCAGTTGCGAATTACAATTTCTCACCTGCTAAGTCATTTTGATTGCTGGTTAAATTAAAGTAGACGCTATTCCGTTGCTACTTTTTTTGCTGTGGTTTTTTTAGCAGTCGCTTTTTTAGCGGGTGCTTTTTT
>Ga0160182_127098_pt1 | contig 57310 bp, 56 predicted proteins | sample met14sa_FD_108561 | JGI IMG/M metagenome (GOLD analysis project Ga0160182, IMG submission 108561) | Synthetic bacterial communities of pure cultures from sediment of Lake Washington, USA, under high oxygen condition - MT... | ecosystem: Engineered > Modeled > Simulated communities (microbial... >... | reverse complement strand
GTTCTGGATATCGGATTTCCATATGCCGATACATCTGATCGAACAGGCCTTTAATGCTATGTCAGCGCATCAGATTGTGCCGATAGTCTTATGGGATGAACACGAATATAAAAAGCTGCCCAAATTTGGTTTCGGCAACATGATTGATCCGGAAACCGGCTTAAGCCGCAGCATCTTCTTTAGGGAAGCGGTGCGTGTGCAGTTTGAACAGGCGTTTGTTGAGCGCAAGCAGGCATTGGAGGCTTTGTTTGCTAGGTTTGACTGTCAAGCCATTTATATCCGCGATACCTATAACGCTGAAACCATATCGCGCTATTTTGAGCAGTTTAGCTAGCAGGCATTTAAGTGAGTTTATTTAAAAAATGATGAAAAAATTAATGATGCAATGGATTATGTCCTTTGGCTTGCTGGCTTTTGTGCTGACTGCAATCGCACAGGATACAGAAATAACCGCAGCCAAAATTATAAAAATCAGCAACCCAACACACAGCAACAATATTCAAGTGGGCGCTATATTAACGCGCCAGATTGAGCTGGAAGTTGAATCGCCCTATCAGTTATCGACAGAAACCCTGCCGATGAAGGGCTCTAGTCAAAACGGTATTGAGTTGCGAGAGATTCAAGTAACGACATCCACGAGCAAGCAAGTGACTCGTTATATTGTTGATATGCGCTACCAGGTATTTGCTGCGCAATTTGTGCCAGCTGTGATGCAACTACCTGCAGAAAAACTGGCGCTTACAGGTGGACAGCAAGCCTTATCAGTCAATTTACCTGCATGGAAATTTTGGTTTTCACCGCTTGTACCTAAAGGCATTACCAATGCAAAAGAGAATATGCAGCCTCAATTTAAACCTACGCTAATAGATGTGAGCGGCCATCATCAGCGTTTATGGATATCGTTGGCGATGTTGCTGGCAGGGTTGATTGGATTGGTCTATATCAATGCAGATAAACGCTGGTTACCATTTATGAACGGCGCATTTGCAACAGCGCATCGCAAATTGAAAAAACTACCGCACAATCCGGCTGGCGAAAAACAAGCGCTGACTTATGTGCACCATGCTTTTAACCAAGTCAATGGCGGTAATTTATTTGTAAACCAACTGGATGGTTTTTTAATAGCACACCCTGCGTTTGTCAAATTTAAAGCAGAAATAGAAGCTTTTTTTGAACGCTCAAACCAATCATTGTTTAGCGATGAAAATCAGAATAGTGGTAAATCAATGACGCATTTGATTGTGTTAAGTCGTCATCTGCGTGATTGTGAGCGAGGTGTTTAATGGTTTTGCTACAACCTTGGTTTCTAATATTACTACCGTTAGCGCTGGTTCCATTCTGGCTTAAAAGCCATCAAGGACAACTCTATTCATGGTTGGAAATCGCTCCGCAAGATCGATTTTCCGACATAGTTAACACGCTAATTAAGGCAATTATCAGCTTGTTGTTACTGAGTATTTTCTTGGCACTCGCATCACCGCGTAGTGCTGATAAACAGGTGCAAAAAGTGGGTAAAGGTGCGCAAACTGTATTGGTGATAGACCGCAGCGTGAGTATGGATAAACCCTTTGCGGGACAGTCTACAAGTGGCGTGGCGGCAGAAATTAAGTCGGCCGCAGCAAGACGACTTATTACGGAGTTTATTCAGTCGCGACCAGACGACATGATGGGCGTGGTGGCTTTTACAAACTCGGCGTTATACAGCACTAAAATTACCACCAATCGCAATGCGATTCTGGCGGGGATTAATGCCTCTACCGGTTCTGCGCTTAATCAAACGAATATTGGTGCAGGCGTAACAGCGGGTATTGCCATGTTCGATCAGATTCAAAGTTCTGGTTCCAGAGCCATCATTTTATTGTCCGATGGTGCAGGCAAGTTGAGCCCACGTGTTAAGCAAAAAATTGCCGAGCAATTGACCGAAAAGAAATTGAATCTATATTGGATTGTGTTGCATGAGCCAGATGAAGTGAGCATTTTCACTAAACAGAAGTTTAGAGAAGGGGAAGTTCCGGGCATTGATTTAGACAAATATTTTAGCGGTCTCAAAATCAAATATAAAGCGTTTGAGGCGGAAGATCCGACCACATTGCAGGCTGCATTGCAATATATTGATGCTAAAGAGAAAAATTCTATTCAGTACGCGATTACCATTCCTGGACATGATTATTCTAAGGATTTAATCATGCTGGCATTCGTGCTGAGTCTATTCATATTAGTGATTAAGAATTTAAGGGTGCATTCATGGCAAGGCGCATAAAAAGCAGTAATCTTTTGTTTGGTTTTTTATTAACAGTGGGAGCTTTTGGCACGGCTTATGAAGCTTACCAATGTGGAAAAATTGGTAAGGTGAATCAGGCAATTTTAGCCAATCAGCAAATAGCCGATAACGATTTTCCATATCAGCAAAAATTTGCAGCGGCTTATGATCAGGGCGCTAAGCAAGGCTACAAGCATGCGGTGCAAACGTATGGGCAATTGCTGGAAACCAACCCTGCAAAAAGTGAGCAGGCAAAGATTCAATTCAATGTGGCCAATAATTTGTTTATCTCGGGTTTGGTGCGACGGGTGAATGATGATGGTTCGTTTCAAGATGAAGCGCGATATGCTTACTCGCAAGCCAAAATGGCCTATGAGCAATCATTGCGTCTTGAGCCTACATTGGGCGCAGCTAAATTTAATTTAAGCCTGTTGCATTCAATGCTGGCACAAAATACAAAAATCCCGGCAAAAGAACAATCGACGATGGAATTAAGCAACTTGCCAATAGGATTGCCATGAATAAGCTGTTGATGATATTGAAGGAAAATTATGAAACGGCTTTTTATGTTATCGCGGCAATTCTATTGCTGCTTGCTTTAATTAAGCCAGAAATACAGCTGAAGCAAGAAGTGCATAACTATTTGCTGATAGCTGATGTTTCGCAAAGTATGAATGCGGAAGATGTTCAGTTGAACAATAAAAATGTCAGTCGCATGGCTTACACGCGTCATCTCATGACAAAAATTGTGGAAACTTCACCCTGTGGTACATATATCAGCGTGGGCGTTTTTGCCTCTGACAATGTCGCATTGCTCATCACGCCTTTAGAAGTGTGTGCAAACTATGATGTGATCAACGATACGATAGCGCATATCGAATGGCGTATGGCCTGGAAAGGCGATAGCCGGTTGACTGTTGGCGTGCGTGCTGCTGCGCATTTGTTTGACTCACTTAACGTGCCAGCAAAGTTATTACTTTTTACCGATGGTGACGAAGCGCCAAAGTTAAACGTCACCATTCGGCAAAATTTAGATGGCGTGCAGATTGGTAAACATACCGTATTTGTTGGTGTTGGTGGTGATAAACATGTGGCTGTGCCGCGCTTTAATTCAGCGAATAAATGGATAGGGTTCTGGCCTTCTGGGGAAAATAATACCGCTGGCGGCGGTGTTAACTACACTGATACGAGTTTAGATGATCCGGATCCTGTAGTCGCTTCTGCGGAATATGATCAATATTTATCCAAGCTTGAGGCTGAGCATCTTGAAGAGTTGGCTACAGAAATCAAGGCGCAATACGTGGAGGGAAAAAATACGCCAGAATTTTATCAATTCGTACAACAACAAAAACCTGCGGCGAGTTTTGTAACTGCCTATTCAATTCGTTGGATATATTTGTTACTGGTGGCATTATTGATTGTCGCTACTTTCATTCCGAATGCATTAGCACGTCGACAGACTTAAATTAAGCCGATATTCTGCGCGTTAATAGTCTGTTCATACGCCAGCGTATGTCCTAGGTGCTCAATTAAGTGCATTTGTTGCACTTAATTGAGCTTAAGGCACACTGACATTGATAACCAGCTTTTTAACGGTTATAGTATCCTTAATAAAAAATCACTAAACGTTTCAATTATAAGGATAAATTAATGGCTGAGCTTCGTCCTGTGCTCATGATTATCGATGATGATCCCCTCATTACCGATACTCTGCACTTTGTATTAAGCAAACACTTTGAAGTATGCGTGGCAGATTCGCGCGCGCAAGCTAAAAGTTTGCTTAGGCAACTCGATGAGCCGCCTGCTTTGGCCTTGGTCGATTTAGGCTTGCCACCATCACAACACAAACCAGATGAAGGTTTTAAGATGATTGGTGAGTTGCTAGCGCATTCACCCAGCATGAAAATCCATGTGCTTTCTGGCCAAAGTGATGATGTGAACGTGAAACACGCGCTAGCTTTAGGCGCGCTGGATTTTATTCCTAAGCCATGTGACGTAGATAAACTAAAAGAGCTACTTTTAAACTCATTAAAAGTGCAAAGCGTTGAGTTGACTGAGCAAGCGCAAACCAAACAAGCAGAAGACAAAAATGGTGGCATGATAGGTGAAAGCTTACCTATGCAAACATTAATCACGCAGATTCGCCAGTTTGCCGATTCGCCTTTCCCGGTATTGATTGAAGGTGAATCAGGCTCTGGTAAAGAGCGCGTCGCAAGCAACTTTCATCGCTTTAGTAAACGTGTAAAACAACCATATTTATCCATTAATTGCGCCGCTATTTCGCCCATGTTGGCAGAATCTATTTTATTTGGGCATGCCAAAGGCGCGTTTACGGGTGCAGCAAATGCCAATGCTGGCTACTTTGAAGATGTGAATGAAGGCACGCTTTTCCTAGATGAAATTGGCGAATTGCCGCTGGAAATGCAGGCAAAACTGCTGCGTGTGCTAGAGAATGGCGAATATACGCGCGTGGGTGAAACACAGGTGCGCAAAAGTAAAGCGCGCGTGGTGGCGGCTACTAACCGAGACCTCCGCGCAGAAGTACGTGCGGGTAATTTCAGGTCTGATTTATATCATCGCTTAAGTGTGTTTGCGGTTAAAGTCCCGCCGTTGCGCGATCTGGCTGAGGATAGCTTGATTCTATTGCAACATTTTAATGATTTTTATGCGCGCGAAACAGGACAGCAATCGTTTAAGTTAGATGCAAAAGCGCAAGTGCGCTGGCAAAGCTATCACTTTCCTGGCAATGTGCGTGAATTACGCAATATCATTATTCGCCTGATTGCAAAATATGCGGGATTAACGGTTAATGAGGTACAACTTTCTGCTGAGTTGGATTTGTCTCGTCAAAACGAGATTGATGGCGTGCCAACCATTAGCAATAATGGCGATTTATCGGGCTATGCACTGCAACATTTGCAAAATGAAGCCAACGTTAATTTAGATCAGGTTTTAAAATCCTGGGAAAAAGCCTACGTGGAAGCTGCAATGAAAATCACACACGGTAATTTAAGCCAGGCCGCTAAAATGTTGGGCATTAATCGGACGACGTTGTATAGCCGCATTCAGTTGCAAGAAGAAAAATGAGATTAAAATGCTTATTTTGAGCGAATTGCGTTGTTGGACTGTGCTCGAAAGCTCGCTGTACGTACTTGTACTATCTCGCTTTCTGCGCGCAATCCGCCTAGCACTTCATCTCAAACTAAGCATTTTGTCAATTTTCTAAAGAAGCCATGTATTACGCCCATTTTGGTTTAAAAGAACCGCCATTTAAAATCACCCCCAATACCGAAGTTTTCTACACTGGCGGTAAGCGTGGTGCGGTTCTAGATGCTTTGATTTATGCGATTATCAATGGTGAAGGCATTGTTAAAGTTGTGGGCGAAGTCGGTAGCGGCAAAACCATGTTGTGTCGCATGCTGCAAACCATGCTGCCTGAGAAAATTGAGAGCATTTATCTGGCTAATCCCAGTGTGGCGCCAGAAGATATTTTGCACGCCATTGCATTTGAGCTGCAATTAAAATTACCCAAAAATGCAGACCGTTTAAAAGTGATGCAGGTTCTGCAAAGCCATTTGCTGGCACGTCATACAGCCGGAAAACAAGTGGTGATTTTTGTGGAAGAAGCGCAAGGTATGCCGTTGGCGACTTTGGAAGAAATTAGACTGCTTTCAAATTTAGAAACCAAGCATGACAAACTGCTGCAAATCGTGTTGTTTGGCCAGCCGGAACTAGATGAAAACTTGAATCAAACGCAGATTCGCCAATTGCGCGAGCGCATTACGCATAGCTTTAATTTGGCACCACTAGAGCCTAAAGAAATCGGCGAGTACCTCATATTCAGACTGCGTGCCGCAGGTTATTTTGGCCCGCATTTATTCACAAAATCGGCAGTTAATGCCATTGCAGCATCTGCGCAAGGCTTGGTCAGGCGCGTCAATATTCTGGCAGACAAAGCTTTGCTGGCTACGTTTGCGGATAATCTGTATCAAGTTACGCCAAAACAAGTGCGTGCGGCCATTAAGGATAGTGAGTTTGGCTTGGAGCAGTCCAAGTTAACGGCAAAAAAATCCCAAATATGGATGTGGGCGGCGTTATTGCTAGTCGGGCTAGCTCTGGGCTATTTAGTCAGTCATCTATTGCAGCAATCATCAGCCGCGTCGCAATCTGCAAACATTGTTAACTCACCAGCTTCAACCCAAGATCCGGCTACTAGTTCTGTAACAAATAGCTCTGTAACAAAACCACAAGTGTCAGCAACTGCTGTGATAGCACCTGCAAACGCAGCAGTTTTAGATTCAACAGTGAGTGCACAAAATGACATTCTAAACCGCCGATTAAATATCACATCAAACTGGCTGGTTAATCAGCCCGCCACTACGGTGAGCATTCAGTTGATGGGCGCCAATAGTGAAACGCAATTAACCGCGGATTTAATCAATTTAAGCCAGAAAATTGAGCTGGATAATATTTATGTGTATCGCACCAAGGTAAATAATCAGCCATTCTTAAGCGTGTTATACGGTAGTTTTGCTAACCGTTTTGAGGCTTCGCAAGCACTGAAAAAACTGCCAGAGGAAATACAAAAAAATCGCCCTCAATTACGTACAATTGCAGGCATACAGAAAGAAATACAACAAACGCCATAGTTTGGCGACTTTAATAATTAAAATTTACAAAAAATTCAATGACTTAGTATTGCAATTTAACGCAACTTATGCGATAACACATAGCGTACGCAATTATTAGGGAGCAAGCACGTCGTGCTTAATCAAAACAGTAAATTTAAACGAGTGAAATCAGGCTTGTTGTTTGCCATTTGTTTCGTTGTGGTTGGCTGCGCGCATGAATCAAAAGTACCACTATCCAAAGGTCATATTGATGGCGGATTAACGCCACAAAATACCAATCAAAATGCGCCTGACAATGTAGTGAATACTGCACCAATACCAAAACTTGTTCGCAATAGCCCGCAATTACCAATACCAAAACAAACGACCAAAGTACAAACCTACAGCGTTGTGGTGAATGAAGTGCCAGTGAAGGAAATCCTGTTCGCGCTGGCGCGTGAAAGCAAGCTGAATATTGATATCCATCCATCCATCCAAGGCCGTGTAACCCTAAATGCGGTGGATCAAACCTTACCAGCCATTTTAGAGCGCTTAGCGAAACAAGTCGATTTGACTTACAAAATGGATGGCAATGTGCTCTACATCTCTCCTGATCAGCCTGTTTTACGAATTTATAAAGTGGATTACGTCAATATGAATCGTGATACCAAAGGCTTTATTGGCGCGGCGGCTGAAATTTCCAGCACAGGCCAGAGTGCTAGCACTGGCGCAAATGGCAGTAATACAACAACCAGTACTTCTGGCAACGGTGCAAAAAACAGTTCAAGCACTTCTGTCGATAGCACCTCTAAAAACCATTTATGGGAGTCGTTAATACAAAACCTGAAGGAACTGCTGGCAGAAACGGACAAAGAGGTGATTGTGTCGCGTTTTGGCAGTGTGCCAGAACCCAGCGCGGCAACAACGCCTGCGGCAACATCTTTGGCAGAAGCAGCCAGGGCGACAACAGAAGAACGCAATCAGCAGCGTTCAGAATATAAAACTTTGTTTGCTGCAAACGTAATTGCTAACCCGGAAACGGGTGTGATTAGTGTTAGAGCCACCAATAAACAGCATGAAAAAGTGCAGGAGTTTATTGATAAAGTGATTGGTAGCGCTAAAAAACAGGTCTTAATTGAGGCCACCATTGTTGAAGTACGTTTAAATGATAGTTACCAAGCTGGAATTGACTGGAGTCGTTTTGGTAATCGTGGAACTAGTAGTGACGGATTTACCTTTAACCAGGCGTTAGGGCCAAGTATAGGGCCTGGTTCAACTGCTGGTGCTGGAATTGCGGTTGGGTATATTAACCAAATGAGTTCTCTTGGTAATTTGGCGGCATCTGTAACACTATTGAAGCAGTTTGGGGATACTAAGGTTTTATCAAGTCCTAAATTAATGGTATTAAACAACCAGACAGCAGTACTCAAGGTGGTGGATAACATCGTCTACTTTACAATACAGGCACAGATTTCACAGTCTGCCAGTGGAGTGTCAGGCACAAACCTACAATCATTCACTACAACGCCTAATACCGTGCCTGTTGGTGTGGTGATGAGCGTCACACCACAAATCAGCGACTCTAGTATGGTCAATATAAATGTAAGACCGACCATATCAAGGACTATTGGCCCTGGAAAGCAAGACCCAAACCCACAGTTGGTATATCAGACTGGTGTTAAACAAGGTGAACAGATAGTTAGTTTAATTCCAGAGATACAAGTGCGTGAAATGGAGTCTATGTTACAAATAAGTAGCGGAAATACTGCGGTACTTGGGGGGTTGATGCAAGATGAGATACAACGTAATACGGACGGGGTGCCTGGTCTGATGGATGTACCTGGCGTAGGCAATATTTTTAAAGGTCGCGACGATCTAAATCGTAAAACAGAATTGGTGATTTTTTTGCGGCCGACCGTTATCTCTAACGCCAGTTTGGAAAGCGATGAGTTGCAAAGCTATAAACAATATCTGCCGGCACAGCAATTGCAAAATGTGCTGGAAGAAGCGAATTGATTTGTGGATGTTTGCAGGTAGATTAATCAATGAGTTTACTGATTAAAGCGCTCGATAAAGCACAAGAGGCTAAAGCGAAAGAGACACAAGTCCAAGCGACTAAAATCGAGCAGGCACAGGCAGATAAATCGCTGGAAACCAGCCCCGGTTCCACAGTAAAACGCAAACCTCTTGCCTTAGAAAGTGATGTTCAAAATTCTGCAGCGGAAAAATTGGCCGTAGTAAATGCGTTAGAAATGGAGCTGTCGCCCATATCTAATAAAGTTAAGCGTTTTGAGGCAGAGAGTCCTGCTGGTACTTCAGCGGCGAATGCCGAGCTGCAAGGCGTAGCGACAGCTAGTCGAACCTCTACAACCAGCAAGGCTAATGCAAAAAGTGCTGCCAATGTATTTTCAGCCAAACGTATTGAATCGAATAACCGGAATACGATATTGGCGTTAATTGCGGCTGGTGGCTTGTGTGTTTTACTGGCGATCGCTGCCTATTTTTATCTGTTTATGGATCGTGCACCAGATTTTGCGATTGCAAAACATCCGGTAGTGTCGCCAGAACCATTCACAGACAATGCAACAACCCAGCCTATAGAGTCTACTAAGGTATTGCCTGATAAGCCTGCCGTAGAAGTTGAGAAGCTGGCTGCACCGATAGTGCCTGAAACAAATGAAAATACGGCACGGGCTGAAAAATCTGTTAAAAATGCCGCAAAATCAGCAGTATTTAAGGATGAAAGTTTAGCTGAAAATGAATCGGTGCTAAATGAAATGCTGGTTGAAAAAACACCCAGCAATCCATTAAGTCAGTCTAAACGAAATATTTCGAAGACGGTTGAAGTGGAAGAAATCGCTTCTAAAAGTGCGTCCATTCAAATATCTAAAACCAGGCCGCAAGCTGGCGTGAACCCTGTTTTGATGGATGCTTTTAATGCATATAACGCAGGTGATGATGCAGTTGCCAGCAAGCTTTATAGGCAAGTTTTGCAGCGCGATCTGCATAATGTCGATGCCTTGCTTGGTTTAGGTGCGATTGCACAAAGGCAAGGTCGCGTAGCTGACGCCAATGGTTGGTATGCGAAAGTATTGGAAGTTGAGCCTAGAAACGCTTTGGCAGCGGCTTTTATCCTGAATAGCCAACCACAGAACGATGTGGCCGGTAATGAAAGCCGCATTAAAAGTATGCTGGCAAAGCAACCGGATGATGCGAATTTGCACGCTGCGTTGGGGCATTTTTATGCCGATTTAAATCAATGGCCTGCTGCGCAGCAAGCTTATTTTGATGCTTATGGATTAAATGCCAATGCCGATAATGCGTTTAATTTAGCGGTGAGTTTGGATCAAATGGGTAAGCCGAAATTAGCATTGCCTTATTATCAGCGAGCATTGCAGCTTGCACAGTCAGGCAGCTCAAATATTGACAAAAATGCATTAGAAGCGCGCATTGCAGCGATTCAATAAATGAATATCAACAATAAAAACATGACAACAATGATGATGAACACATTACATAACAACGGATTTCAGCGATGACAGAGCCACGTCGCAAATTACGCTTGGGCGAACTGATGATGCAGCAAGGCCTGATTAGTCAGGATCAGCTGCGTATCGCTTTGATTGAGCAAGAGCAGAATAATATTCCGCTAGGCCGCCAATTAGTGCGCTTGGGTTTTGTGTCTGAAAGCATGGTGCGAGATTTAGTCGCACACACGATTGGGCAGGAAAGTATCGATTTAAGCACTGTAGTCGCCGATAACGATGCGTTAAGAATGGTGCCAGAGGATTTTTCAAGGCGTTATCACTTATTGCCAGTTGCCTATGAGGATGTGACCAAAACCATGATTGTGGCGATGGCGGATATGTTCAATGTGGTGGCTTTAGACCAGTTGCGCGCGATGCTGGGCGGGCAGATTCAACTGAAACCTGTAATGGCTGCAGAGGCGCAATTAGAAGAACACATTGACCAGTTTTATGGCTATGAGCTTTCTGTAGATGGTATCTTGCGCGAGATTGAGACGGGCGAAATTGACTATCAAAGCCTAACTGCGGATGGTGATGAGTATACGCAACCAGTGGTGCGCTTGGTTGGTGCACTATTAATGGATGCGGTCAAACGCACAGCGTCGGATATTCACTTTGAGCCAGAGTTCGCTTTCTTACGCATCAGGTACCGTATTGATGGCGTGCTGCAGCAGGTACGTAGTATTCACAAAAGCTATTGGCCTGGTATCGCGGTGCGTTTGAAGGTTATTTCAGGTATGGATATTGCCGAAACACGTTCGCCACAAGATGGTCGTTTGAACATGAACTTGTGTGGTCGGCCAATTGATTTTAGGGTGTCAACTCATCCGACCATTCATGGTGAAAATATCGTTTTACGCGTGCTGGATCGCGAAAAATCGATTATTCCGCTGGAGCGCATGGGTTTGCGTACTAGCACCTTGGCGCAATTAAAATTAATGATGACGCGACCTGAAGGCATCGTTGTGGTCACTGGGCCAACTGGTAGCGGTAAAACGACAACGCTGTATTCATTACTATCCCATTTGAATGATGAGACGGTGAATATCATGACGTTGGAAGATCCGGTGGAATATCCGGTCACCATGATGCGGCAGACTTCAGTAGCGGAAGTCAATAAAGTCGACTTTGCCAACGGTATTCGTTCCATTATGCGCCAAGATCCTGACATTATTCTGGTAGGTGAAATTCGCGATCAAGACACTGCCACCATGGCTTTTCGCGCAGCGATGACAGGCCATCAGGTATTCAGTACGCTACATACCAATTCTGCACTGGGCGCTTTCCCACGCTTGACCGATATTGGTATTTCGCCCGACATTATGGCGGGCAATATTATTGGTGTAGTGGCGCAAAGGCTGGTGCGTGTACTTTGCCCACAGTGCAAAGAGCCCGTTAAACCGACCGATGAGCAGCGTAAAATACTGGGCGTAAAACGTAACGAAGCAATTCAGATTTATAGGCATAAAGGGTGCAAGCGCTGTAACCAAACGGGCTATCGCGGCAGGATGGCCATTTTGGAGTTATTGCGCATTGATGCTGATATGGATTCGTTAATTGCGCGTCGCGCGCATTTGGATGAATTGCGCAAAATGGCTTTAGAAAAAGGCTTTACCACCTTGGCAGATGACGGTGTACGGCGTATTTTGGAAGGCTACACCAGCATCGATGAAGTGATGCGCGTGATTGATCTAACTGCGCGGCTTGGTCTGTAGTGTCGCATCGTGGCAACGTTTAATTACAAAGCAATTGATCAAACTGGTCGGCATGCGCAAGGCCAAATCGACGCACTAAACGAAGTCGATCTAGAGCTGCGACTGGAGCGCATGGGGTTAGATTTAATCACGTTTAGAACCTGTGCCAAATCAAACAATGCTTTTGCAAAAAACAGAGTCAGCAATCGTGATTTAGTCATGTTTTGCTTTCAACTGGAACAGTTAACCAGTGCTGGTGTGCCAATATTAGAAGGCTTGAACGATTTACGTGAAAGTACGCAAAACCCTTATTTTCAGAAAGTACTGGGCGCCATTGCAGGTGAGGTAGAGGGCGGGAAAATGCTTTCACAAGCCTTGGCTGAGCACCCTGAAGTATTTAATGAAGTGTTTGTGAACTTAGTTGCTGCTGGCGAACAAACCGGGCAATTGCCTACGGTTTTTGATAATTTATCCAATACGCTCAAATGGCAGGATGAGTTGTTAAGCCAAACCAAGCGGCTGTTGGCTTATCCCTTATTTGTGCTAGTGGTTGTGCTGGCAGCAGTGACGTTTTTAATGGTGTATTTAGTGCCGGAAATGGTGAAGTTTTTACATAGCCTAGGCCAGGAGCTGCCATTGAATACGCGAATTTTAATTTTTATTTCGAACGCATTTGTGCAGTATTGGTGGCTGATTTTAACCGTGCCGCTGGTGCTGGCTGTGGGAGCGGTTTCTTACGTTAAACAAAGTGCAGAGGCACGTTATCGTTTTGATTACCTTAAACTTAAGCTGCCAGTTACTGGTGAAATCTTACACAAAATCATTATGGCGCGTTTTGCACGTTACTTTGCGTTGATGTATCAAACGGGAATCCCTATTTTGCAGGCAATTAAAACCTGCGAAAAGATTGTCGGAAACCGCGTGATTGCCGATGCATTAAGCCGCGCGCATGCACAAATCAATGCGGGTGATAGCATGTCTGAAAGCTTTCACAACGCAGGTTTATTTCCGCCTTTAGTGGTGCGTATGATTAAAGTGGGCGAAAGTACGGGTGCGTTGGATAAGTCGTTGCTGAATATCAGTTATTTTTACGATAGAGATGTGAACGAGTTAATGCAAAAAATGCTTAAATTATTGGAGCCAGCTTTAACGGTGATTTTAGGTCTGATTCTGGCGTTTATTATGGTTTCAGTGTTAGGCCCTGTTTATGATTCTTTCAGTAAGATGAAGCTGTAAAACTTAGCTAAACATATTAACCTACAAATTATGCTGAATAGTGCTAAAAAATTAATCTTATGTGCCAATAATCGCAGCTTAACTGCTGGGGTTTGGCATGGCACCAAACTGCAAAGTTACGCTGTTTTTAATAATATAGATCAAGATTACACCGCCTTTAGCGAGTATTTGGCACAGCAACCGAATACTAATATTTATTTAATCGTCGATGCGGTTGAGGAAGATTACCGTCTAGAAAGTTTGCCGCATACCACAGGGCGTGCACGCACTGAAATCATTGAGCGCAAACTGAACCAATTTAATCGCAGCAGCGTGTTTCGTGCGGCGCATTTTATTAATCGCAGTACCGAGAAACGCAAAGATGACAACTTTTTATTTGTCGCATTAAGTAACGCCGACTCATTACAGGGTTGGCTGGATGTCATTCAAGCAAATCAGTCACCCTTAGTTGGCGTTTATTTGCTGCCGATGATTAGCCAAGTCGTGGTGCGTCAAATGAAACTAATGGCACCGCATATTTTGCTGTGTGAGCAATTGCCATCAGGTTTTCGCCAAACCTATCTACACAATGGACGCCTGCGTATGAGCCGTCTGGTGCCAATGACGGATGTTAAACCAAACCAGTTAGCGTATTTTTATTTGGTAGAAACTGAAAAGACGCGGCTTTATTTAATGAGCCAGCGTTTAATCAGCAGCGAAACTGCACTGCAAATGGTGCTGCCGGCGCTGGATAATTCGCATCATGAAATTGCAAAAAGTATCAGCCACGATCAGGGTTTAGAGTGTAAAACGGTGGATATTTTGGCTTATGCCAAAAATATACGCATTGATACTTCGCTGGTTAAAACTAACCCAGAACTGTTGCATATGCAGCTATTGGCCAATGGTCATGTACCAGATAATTTGGCACCAGCCGCTTACAGCAAAATTCATAACTTAAATAATACTCGCCGTATTCTGCAAATCGCGACGGCGATTATTGTGATTGTTGGCGTGTTGGTAGCTGGGTTTTATCTGTGGCAAGGCAAAAAACAAAAAAATCAATTGCAAGACATTGCCGCACAAACAGCACAACAACAGCATTTATATAACGAAGTGGCACAGAACTTCCCAGCCACGCCAATACCCAGCACTGAATTGAAAGTGGCGGCAGAGCTGGTGCAAGTCATTAAAAAAAATAGCCAAACGCCCGCGCAATTGATGCAAATTTTAAGTGGTGCCTGTGAGGCCTTGCCAGAAATTACACTAAACAGAATACGCTGGGTGCGTAGTGCCACTGATGATGTAAAAGATGAGGCCAGCAGTGATAGTGCGGTTGCAAATCCATCTGGACAGGTAATCAATACCAATAATGATCCAACCAATTTATTGCAAATTGGCTTTGTGAATGCCGACATTAAAGGCTTTACAGGTGATTATCGTGCTGCGCTGAATACCGTGAGCCAATTTGTGAGTAAGCTACGTGAGAATCCCGCCGTTGATTATGTGGTGATATTGCAAGAGCCGGTTAATGTTAGCTCGCTTGCTAATTTGCAAGGCAGCACAACCGATGAAAATACCACGGAACGTCCACCTGCGGCATTTAAGTTAAAAATTGTGTTAAAAAATAATGTCATAACGCCTGATGTAAGTTTGCCTACTATTAATGCTCCGATTAATGGAGGCTTGTCATGAGCATATCCAGACAGGATTGGCGCAAATTGCGTAACCCGATATTAGGTTTGGGCGCAGCTTTGATATTAATCGGCTTGTTAATCAGCTTTGCCGACCAGTATCGACAAAAAAATGCACTTGCTTTGCAATCACAGCAAAATCTGCTGAATCAAGCGCGGCAAAAATATCAATCCTCTGGTTTGGAAAAAGAAACCATTACGCAGTATTTACCCATTTACAATGATTTGTTAGCAAGCGGGTTTATTGGCGAAGAGCGGCGTATTGAATGGATAGAAAATCTGCGTCAAATTCATGCGCAACACAAACTGTTCAGCATTGATTACAGCATTGGTTTACAAGAAAATTATAAGCCAAACTTTTTGTTAAATTTGGGTAATTTTAAACTGAATCGATCCGTCATGAAGCTGAGTTTGGATATGCTACATGAAGGTGATTTGCTGGCGTTATTAGATGGCTTGCAAGAACAGACTACGCCATTTATTGTGCGTGATTGCGAAATTACACGCCCAATTGGCGCCGTGATGAATACCAAAACTATCAGCGCCAATTTAAAAGCGGTTTGTGAGATTGATTGGTTGACCCTGCGTGATCCGCAACTAACGGGGGCATTATGATGAGAGTCATTACATTTTTAATGCTGGTTTTTTTAGTAATGCCTTTTGCACAAATAAGTCGTGCAGCAGAACCCATTGGCCGCCTGTTTAGCACGCCAGCAGAACGCAGCGCACTAAATTATTTGCGCCAGACCAAAAAACTAAATATTGCTATCCAGCCAGAAACATCGGTACAGCAAGCAGAACCCGAAGCGCGCGCATTACCTAGTGCAATTAATATGCAAGGCTATGTAAAGCGCAGCGATGGTAAACAAGGCACGATATGGATTAACGACCAGGCCATGCAAGAAAATTCGGCTAATCAAGACGTACAGGTGGGTAAATTGCCAGCAAACGGCAACCGCATCCCCATCAAGCTACCCGCCAACGGCAAACGCTTAACCCTAAAAGCAGGCCAAGTTTATGACCCGGAAAATAACCGTGTAAGTGAAGCCAGAAGCCATGGTGCACAGGGTGATAGTGGAACAATAGATGGCACAATTGGCGATGCTGAATATTAATGTATGCGCATTGCTACTTTAAAAGTGAAACAAACCGGTGCCACATTAATTTTAATGGCGTTTATTATCGCCTTGGCTGCGACTGTTTATTTGTTAAAAGCTTATGACCCAGATAGATTAAGAATAGAGCAAGATAAAAAAACATATCTTGCTTTGAATGAGGCTAAGCAGGCGTTGATTGCTTGGGCGGTAAGTAACACAGCTAACCCCGGCCAAATGCCATTCCCAGATAGAAATGGCGATGGAAATTATGATGGTAGAAGCGATTGTCCCTCACCTGTTTCGCCATTTTCATATAGTTTATTAATTGGGCAATTGCCAATTTATGGACAAACCAATCCTTGCGTTAGCCCGCAAACAGGGCTTGGGATAGATGTTAAGGATGGTAGTGGCAATGCTTTAATGTATGCTGTTTCTCGCAATTTGGTACACAAATATGATGCACCAACATCAAATCCAATTATCAATCCTTCAATAATTACATCTCCAAATTATCCTTGGATGAAAGTGTTAGATGCTAATGGCGTATTAGTCTCCAATCGTGTTGCCGCAGTCATTATTGCGCCTAGTGCAGCAATTGGAGTTCAAAATAGAACAGGGGCTGCGAGTGTTGATAATTATCTAGATACTTTTAAAATAGACTCAGTAACTTATAGTAATAGTAATTATGTTGCTGCGGATGAAGATTTTGTTCTCAACAGAAAAGGCGAGGATGTAAACGATAGATTGGTGTATATCACTATTGATGAATTGATGTATGCATTAGAGAAAAGAGTTTTAGAAGAAGCCAAAAATAAGCTAACTGCTTTTTATAAGGTAAATAATTACTATCCATTTGCAGCAGGATTAGGCTTAACAGCCAATCAAAATCAATGTGTGCAAGGCAATTACAGAGGCCTGCTCCCTGTAGTTGCTCCTGCTGACCATATTTGCAGTTGCACTGAAGATAAAACTTGTCGATGTAACTTTAGTATCGTCAGTGAAATATCATTTACTAGAAACAGTGGTGCATTTGTAGCAGACGGTTTACCTGTAAACAGTCCTACGGGGGCATGCTCTGTTAATCCTGCTGATACTAAAACATGTACTTGTAGTGGAGTGGGTGCGTGTAAAAACGCTGCTGGTGTTAACGAGTTCGAATGTAATGCTTGTGGGATATGTAGGGCAGTGGTGGTGGAGGGGAAAAATAAATTTTCTACCACAGGTACTTTTACGAATCCGACCGGGTCTTGTACTAATGAAAGTGGCATAATCACTTGCCCCAATGATGCAGATGGTGGTTTTACATTGGGAGCATGCAATAGTGATGAAATGATAGGCGGACTCTTACCCGTTTGGTTTCTGGCGAATCAATGGGAAAAGTATATTGTTTATGCCGTATCAATTGACTGTGCCTCTTCATCAACATGTGAGACAAGTACTTCGCCACCAAAAATTAGTGTAGGACTTAATTCTAATATTAATGCAATTGTGGCAGGCTCTTTAGCTAATCCAAACAATTCTTGTAGTATATCTGGCTACTTAAGTAGCTCTGAAAGTGTAAATTTACAGATAAGTAATGGCACGCAAGATTCTATATACCAAATAACACAGCCTAAAACCTTATTAAATACAGATCAGTTAGTGACAATTCCATGAGTTTTAGAAAAAATATACAAAGTGGATTTACTCTAGTGGAAATGGCAATCGTATTGGTCATTTTTGGTTTAATTTTATCTGCATTATTGTTGCCATTGCGTGCGCAGCGTGAACAAGCAGCACAAGCGCAGACAATTAATACACTAGATAATGCTAAACAAGCTCTATTGGGTTTTGCACAAGCAAATGGCAGATTGCCATGCCCTGCGACAAATAATGGTACAGCTACGTTCCCTGATGATACGGGCAACTCGAATCCAAATGGTAGCGGCATTTGTATACACCAATCAGGGTTTTTACCTGGAGTGACATTAGGAATTTCGCCAACTGACCCGCAAGGATTTGCTATAGATGCGTGGGGCAATCGCATTAGATATGCCGTCACCAATGCAAATACAAGTGCTTTTACGACAAACAATGGTATGAGTGATTTAGGAATTACAGCATTAACGCCAAATCTGCGGGTTTGTGCATCTGCAAATAACTGTACTGCAACTGTGAATCTTATCAGCACCGCAGTAGCAGTAATTTACTCAATTGGGGCAACTGGACAGCAGGCAGTTGGCGGTGCTGATGAAACAGAAAATCTTAATGCCATTGCAAATATCGATAATATATTTGTGGCTCATGACATTACTGCTGCCCCAAACGAGTTTGACCATATAGTCACTTGGATTTCGCCATACGTACTTTATAACGCAATGATACAAGCGGGACAGTTGCATTAATCATGAACGACAACCAACTTCTACGTTACAGCCGCCATATTTTATTGCCTCAAATTGGTTATGAGGGGCAAGAAAAGATAGTGAATAGCCATGCATTGATTGTGGGCGCAGGTGGTTTAGGTGCGCCTGTTGCGTTGTATTTGGCTGCTAGTGGCGTAGGCAAGCTGACGCTTTGCGATTTTGACGTGGTGGACTTAACCAATTTGCAGCGGCAGATTATTCACACGACGCAAAGTGTTGGCGTAAATAAAGCCGTTTCGGCGCAGCATGCAATCGATGCGATTAACCCTGATATTGTGGTACAAACCATTCAACAAAAATCGACAGAAGTTGAATTTGCGCAATTGGCAGAAAATGTAGATGTGGTGATTGATTGCAGTGATAATTTTGCCACGCGTTATGCGCTTAATCGGGTGTGTTTAAAGCTTAAAAAGCCATTGGTTTCAGGTGCCGCGATTGGATTTGAGGGGCAAATAACGGTATTTGATTTTAGAAATGCATCTAGCCCTTGTTATCACTGTCTGTATCCGGATGTTGGCAGTGATGCCGAAATGCGTTGTGCTGATAATGGCGTGTTTGCGCCGCTGGTGGGCATGATAGGCACAGCTCAGGCGGCTGAAGCCTTAAAGTTAATCATGCATTTGGGTGAAAGCTTACAGGGCCGTTTGCTGTTATTAGATACGTTGAGTATGCAGTGGCGCACCATTAAGTTATCGCGTGACCATGCCTGTGCGGTTTGCAGTTAACGCTAAATCTAGACTAAACCTAAATCTTTGTTTCTGGCAGATCGTCACACATTATTGCCGCAATCCGTCGCGCACTGGCGGGCGCCATGGTGAGACCGTAACGAAAGTGTCCGGTATTTAAAAACAGGTTTTTAATACTTGGGTGTGCAGCAATAGTCGGCAGGTTATCTGGTGTGCCTGGCCGCAAACCGCTCCAGTGTTTGAGTATGGGGGCATGCTTTAAGCTGGGTAAGATGTTTTCAGCTTTTGTTTGCATCTCTTTTTTTACAGCCTCAGTCGTGTTTTTATCAAAACCGACGTCTTCTAGTGTGCTGCCGGCAAGCAGTAAGCCATCTTTTCTTGGTACAAGGTAAAAGCCATTCGCGTAAACAATGTGCGCTAGTTTTTCGCCTGTTTGTTGGTACAGTAAAATCTGGCCGCGCATGGGTTTAACGTTGAGGTCTTGCCCTGTGTTTTTTAATAGCTCAAAGCTCCATGCGCCAGATGTGACGACAAATTGATCTGCTATCAATGTTTCATCTGCAGTGGTTTGCCAAGTATTTAAATGGCCATTTTCTAGTTCAGCAGGATTAAGTGGCTTTAATTCTGTGCGCTCTAATAATGTAACGCCACTTTGCAACAAAGCTTGGCGTAATGCTTTCAGTAACTGCGGTGGGCGAGCCTGCGCCACATTGGGTAAGAATAAACCAAATGCATTTTTTTGGTAAGGAATGGCATTTTTTTCACACCAGGCAATCGCTTGATTTTCATCGAATGGATGCTGAATCTGCATACCACATACCAAATGTTCAGGGTCAATTCCTGTTTTTGTGAGTAAGTACTCACAAAGTTTTTGATAGATTGCCGCGCCTTCAATTGCTAGTTGATTGACTGCGTCTTTATACATCCAAGGCAACAGCGGAAATAGAATGCCGGCACCCGCCCATGATGATTCGCCCGATGTCTGGCTGGCGACTACATTGCGTTCGACTAATGTTACTTTACAGCCGCGCTCAATTAGTTCTAACGCCGTCAGGCAGCCTACAATGCCGCCGCCTACAACAATTACTTTTTTGTTAATCAATTTTTATGCCTAATATTGAATGAGTTAGCGACCGGTTAATAAGAATTTTTCGGCACTACTTAAGTCTGCAGGCCTGCCCAATAATACCAATATATCGCCTACATCAATCACAATGTCGGGGCGCGGTAGAATGTCTTCCAGCATATTGGGTCGGCGTATGTGTTGCAACTCTACATTAAAGCTGACGAAATCAATTTGATCTAGATGCATATTTGTCATAAAAGCTTCTTTGGTCACTTCAACGGAATGCAATCTAATTTGATGTGCTTCGGTGGCTTCAGTGGAAAGGTCGGATATGCCATGAAAATAGCCTTGAAACATTTTGTAGCGCTCTTCGCGGAATAAACGAATACGCTTAACCACGCGATTTAATGGAATGCCCAATAATACCAATGCATGTGAAGCCAACATTAAACTGCCCTCCAGCACCTCAGGCACGACTTCGGTGGCGCCGGCATCTCTAAACGCATCAATGTCTGCATCATCATAGGTGCGTACAATAACGGGTAAGTTTGGGTAATTTTCTTTTACGATGTGCAACACCTTCAATGATGCACGCATATCAGAATAACTAACGATAAGGGCTTTAGCTCGCTCACTACCAGCGGCCTCCAGCACAAGGCGACGGCTTGCATCGCCATACATCACATGTTGCCCGGCTTGTGCTGCATCGTGTACGCGGGTTGGATCAATATCCAGCGCGATAAAAGGGATGTTTTCCTCTTTTAAAAAACGACCCAAATATTGGCCGCTACGACCATAACCACAAATAATCACATGGTCTTTAAGATTTTTGGTGACGCTGACAATTTCATCCACCACTTGTCCACTGTTGCGCGTGTAGCTTTTAACTAGCTTGCGTGCGATACGGCCATTGTATTGAATGATAAACGGCGCGATTACCATGGATAAAAGTGAGGCTGCCAGTACCACTTGCAGCTCATCTCCGCCAATTAACTTTTGCTCTAAACCTAAGGCTAAAATCACAAAGCTAAACTCACCTGCTTGCGCTAATACAACACCTGTGCGGATGCCTACGCCTAATTCAAACCCAAACAATCGGCTTAAAACAGCGATAACTATGCCTTTAAATAAGACAAAGCCGACCAATAATGCCAGCACTAAGCCAGCGTGACTAATGAGTTGATGGAAATCAAGCAACATGCCAACAGTAATAAAAAACAGGCCGAGTAAGATGTCGCGGAAAGATGCAATGTCTGATTCTACTTGGTAGCGATAGCGTGTTTCAGAAATAAGCATGCCAGCGATGAAAGCGCCCAGTGCATACGATAAACCGGCCAATTTTGTGGCAAAAGCCAATAACAACGTGACCATTAGCACGTTCATGACAAATAATTCGCGCGAATGTTGTCGTGCAACGATGCTAAACCAATAGCTCACAATGGTTTTGCCAAATTTAAACAATACAAATAGCAATACAACGGTTTTTATGAGTGATAAAGCTAAGGTTGTGCCAAAATCACCTGATTGCGCACCAAGTGCGGGAATGAGCACCAAAATAGGAATAACGGCTAAATCTTGAAACAGCAGAATGCCGATACTTAAGCGACCGTGACGTGAATTTAGGTCCACACGCTCAATTAATATTTTGGACACAATCGCAGTAGATGACATGGTTAATGCGCCACCAATGACAAACGCGGTTGGCAAACTTAATCCGGCCAGCCAGCCTGCCAATATCGCTACACCCATTGTAATAATGACTTGTGCGCCACCTAAGCCAAACAGGGTTTTGCGCATGGCATATAACTTGGGTAAGCTAAACTCTAAGCCAATACTAAACATTAAAAATACGATACCAAACTCGGCTACATGGCGACCACTGATGGTATCAGGCAGTAAATTGAGTGCGTAAGGGCCAAATACCACGCCGACAAAAAAATAGGCCAACAGGGCAGGCATGCGTAATGCGCGAAAAAGCGCAACAGCCAACACTGAGCTAGTGAGTAACAATAATACGTTGGGTAAGGAATCAAACATTTAGCTTTTTATCAAATGGCTTTATTCATATTATTAAGAAAAACTAAGAACCTCTTTAGCACGGTTTATTTAATATAGTCAGGCAAAAATTGTGCCTACTTTTACTGTATTTACGCGAAAACAGGCTATTTTACTTTATTAGTCGCGATTTCCCTTTTATACTAACCAATTATGTCACCTACATTACTGCAATCAGACCGTGGTCACGCGCCGCAAGTATCTAATCAGCACACAACTTTGCAGCTAGCGCGCAATGTGCTGGCTATAGAAGCGCATGAGATTACACTGTTGGCTAATCGCTTAGACGTTAATTTTGAAGCGCCGGTAAAACTTATTCTACAATGCAAAGGCCGTGTTGTGGTGAGCGGTATGGGTAAATCTGGACACATTGGTGGCAAGATTGCAGCCACCCTTGCCAGCACTGGCACGCCCGCATTTTTTATGCATCCAGCAGAGGCCAGCCATGGCGACCTTGGCATGATTACCGATGGTGATGTGGTGATTGCGCTTTCAAATTCTGGCGAAAGCGATGAGCTACTAAATATTTTGCCTACCATCAAACGTTTGGGCGCAAAAGTAATCAGTATTACAGGCGCACCTGATTCAACCTTGGCTAAAGAGTCAGATGTACATTTAAGTGCGGAAGTAACGCAAGAAGCCTGTCCGTTAGGCTTGTCGCCTACAGCCAGTACAACAGCTGCATTGGCTTTGGGTGATGCGTTAGCGGTCTGTGTGTTAAATTGCCGTGATTTTACTGCTGAAGATTTCGCTCGCTCGCACCCCGGCGGAAGTATTGGCAGAAAACTGCTGACACGTGTAAAAGACGTGATGCGCGTTGGTGATGCCATTCCAGCTGTTGCTGCAGAAGCAATGTTGTCCGTTGCGCTGACTGAAATGACGCAAAAAGGACTTGGGCTAACTGCGGTTGTTGATGCCCACAATAAGCCGATTGGTGTTTTTACCGATGGCGATTTACGTCGTGCCTTTGCCAGCGGCACGCATGCAAATACCGCCAAAATAATGGATGTGATGCATACCAATCCGAACACAATTAGCCTGAATCAACTGGCGGTAGAAGCCGTTGAATTGATGGAAGTGAAAAAAATTAATGGCCTGCTAGTGATTGATGATGCAGGTAAACTTGTAGGTGCATTTAATATGCACGATTTATTGAAAGCGAAAGTAGTTTAATGTCTGAATTTAATGTGTCTGGATTTGCCACCAATGTATCGCCTGAAGTTTTAGCGCGCGCAAAAAAAATTAAAGTCGTGATTTTTGATGTGGATGGTGTGATGACTGATGGCGGTTTGACTATTGGCGATGATGGCCAGGAATATAAAACCTTTAATTCACATGATGGTTTGGGTATGAAATTGCTCAAAAAAACTGGTGTGCAGATGGCGATTATTACCGGGCGCACTTCGGATGTGGTGAAAAAGCGTTCAGAAAGTACTGGTATTGCGCATTTTTATCAAGGCGTAGAAGACAAATTGGCCGCATTTAATGACTTAATCGCCAAGTTGAATATTACGGCTGAAGAAGCTGCATTTATGGGTGATGACGTAGTAGATGTGCCGCCAATGTTGCGATGTGGACTGGCCGTAACCGTGCCAACTGCACCAGATTCAGTTAAGACGCGTGCGCATTACACCACGCAAAGAGGAGGCGGGCGTGGTGCTGTACGCGAATTATGCGAGTTGGTTATGCAGGCACAAGGCACGTTGGACGAGCAAATGGCGCCGTTTTTTGCTTGATAATGCTTGTTAGTCACTTGATGATTATCGTTAATCAATAGCATGTTAACTCGTTCTGCTTTGTTTTTTCCGTTGGCGCTAGCTGTATTGCTGGCTTTGCTGACATTCTGGATTAACCAGACGGTAGAGCAACAAGGTCCCAAAATTGATGGTAGTAACAGGCATGATCCTGATTACACCATGCACAATTTTGTGACTACGCAAACAGATGTGTTAGGGAAAGTGAAATATATATTGGCGGCAACGGAAATGGTGCATTATCCGGATGATGATAGCACCGTGTTGCAACGGCCGCGTTTTACGCAATATACGGCCGATAAGCCGTACACGCAAATTGAAGGTTTGCGTGGCTATATTTCGAGTAATGGTGAGCAAGTGGAATTGGTCGACAATGTTAAGGTGGTGCGCCAAGCGTTTGAGGGTAAGGGTGAAATGCAATTATTAACTGAAAAGTTATTGATTTTGCCCAAGCAGGATTTAGTGAAAACTGACGCGCCAGTAACGATTACACAAGCACCAAAAACCGTGATTACTGGTACTGGCATGATTTACGACAAAAAAGCGCAAACCATGACTTTGTTGAACCGGGTGAAAGTGCATTATGAGCGGCCGCCAAGTGCTCAGCCCAAAAATTTTAAGAGTAATAGCGCTTTAAAAACGCCTATAAAAACAACAGTTAATCCTGTAAAAACCAGTAAAATAAGCACCAAAAAATCGACTGATGTGAAAACCAAAGCAGCTCAAAATAAAGCAAAAAAAGTAACAATTAAAAATGAAATCGCGGAGAAACAATGAGTAATTTTATTCGCATCAGCGTATTTAAAAATACGCTGAATAGTGCGTTAATGATGAGTCTTTGCTTAAGCTTGTTTGTCAGCTTAAATGCAATGGCGGAATCGGCAGACCGCGATAAGCCGATTGAGCTTGAAGCGGATACGGTGACGGTGAATGATGCTAAAAAAACCAGCACCTATACCGGCAGAGTGATTTTAACGCAGGGTACATTAATCATTCGCGCAGATAAGCTGATTGTGCGTGAAGACAAAGAAGGATTTCAGCACAGTACATCAACTGGCAACCCTACTACTTTTAAACAAAAACGCGAGGGTAGAAATGAGTACATGGAAGGCGCCGGGCAACGTATTGAATATGACGGTCGCATGGACAAGGTGCAGTTGTATACGCGCGCATGGGTAAAACGTGGCGAAGATATCGTGCATGGCGATTACATTAGTTATGATGCCAATGCTGAATATGCTGAAGTGATTGGTGGTGCGAAATCAGAAAGTGGCGGCCCATCAAGTGGACGTGTAAAAGCCATTATTCAGCCTAAAAACAAACCTGCGACTAATCCCGCTACTAATCCAACCGATAAGTCGTCTGGAATACAGATTAATACAAACCCGCCACCCAGCGTGGACAAAGCTTTAAGGTCTAGCACTAAACCTGAAGCTGAAACTAAATCAACAGAATAAAACCATCAGAAAATGAGCGAACTCGTTGTAGAGCATCTACGAAAATCCTATAAAACACGCACGGTGGTACAAGATATATCGCTGCAGATTAACAGCGGCGAAGTAGTTGGTTTGCTTGGCCCAAATGGAGCGGGCAAGACGACTAGCTTTTATATGATTGTCGGGCTAGTGATGTTGGACGCAGGGCGTATTTTACTGAACGGTAACGATTTAAGCCGTATGCCGATTCATACCCGCGCTCGTATGGGGCTGGCTTATCTGCCGCAAGAGCCATCTATTTTTCGCAAGCTAACGGTAACCGAAAACATATTGGCCGTTCTAGAGTTACAAGATTTAACCGAAGAAGAAAGGCATGCGCAGCTTGAGTCGTTGTTACAAGAGTTGCATATCGTACATATCCGCAATAGCACAGCAATTAGCTTGTCAGGTGGCGAGCGTCGTCGGGTTGAGATTGCACGCTGTCTAGCAACCAACCCCAGTTTTATTTTACTGGATGAGCCTTTTGCCGGCATTGACCCGATTGCCGTACTGGATATTCAAAAAATTATTCGTTTTTTAAGCAGTAAAAATATTGGCGTATTAATCACCGACCATAACGTGCGTGAGACTTTGGGTATCTGTGATCGTGCCTATATCGTCAATGACGGTACAGTGTTTGCGTCTGGTCATCCTGCCGAGATTGTGAATAATGAAGCGGTACGAGAAGTGTATCTAGGGAAAGATTTTAGGCTGTAGCCTCAAAGTATTATATGAAGCAAAATTTACAACTTAGAATTTCGCAGAATCTGGCATTAACGCCACAGTTGCAACAATCTATTCGCTTGCTGCAATTATCTAGCCTTGAACTAAACCAAGAGCTGGATGTGATTTTGCAGGAGAATCCGCTATTGGAGTTGGTTGACGGTGAAGATGGCGATGTAGATGCAGGCTTTGATGATAACGCTGTGCAACAGAATAATGATCATGACCCTTTGGATGCGGATGGTAAACAAGCCGCCGATGTTGATGAGCCGGATGCTTTTAACAGTTTAGATTATCAAGAAATCGGCAATGCTACCTCTCAAGAAAGTCCGGAGTCGAATGATGCGCCGCAGGAAATAACTAGCGCGGGAGAGGATTTTTCAGCAGCTGATTTTGATGATAATCACGAAGAGTATGGCAGTTCGAGTAACTGGGATGAAGGTGGGCGCCAGAATAATAGTGACGATGATGATGGTGACTACACGCGTCAAGAAATAGTTTCTGCAAGTTTGCGCGAGCATCTATTAAGCCAGCTTAAGTTAATGCCCTTGTCTGATCGTGATCAAACGCTGGTGCAGTTGCTGATTGATAGTATTAACGAGGATGGATATTTAGAAGAGTCGTTAGCCGACATGGCGGATTTACTGCCGCCTGAACTTGAAATTGAATTGTTAGAACTAGAAACTGCGCTTAAGTTGATTCAGCATTTAGACCCACCAGGTTTGGGCGCTACTAATTTACAAGAATGTTTATTATTGCAGTTAAACGCGCTGCCAAAAGAAACCGAATTTCTAAACCTTGCCAAAGCTATTGTCCAACATCATTTGGCGGTATTGGCTAATAAGGATTTTGCTAAATTACGCAAGCTGCTAAGTTGTGATGATGTTGCTTTAAAAGGTGCTCAGACTTTAATCAAGCAACAGAATCCGCGTCCGGGTAGTGATTTTGCGCAATTAAGTCGCGATCACTTTATCCAGCATGAAGTGCTGGTTAAAAAGGTAAAAGGCATTTGGATTGCTACATTAAATGATGGCGTGATTCCTAAGTTGCGTATTAACCAACTGTACGCCGATATATTGAAGCGCAATCGCGAAAACTCGAATCAATATTTGCAAACGCAAATGCAGGAAGCCAAATGGATGATTAAAAATATCCAGCAGCGTTTTTCAACCATCCTGCGCGTTAGCCAAGCCATTGTAGACCGTCAGCGCAACTTCTTTGAGCATGGTGAAATTGCCATGCGTCCGTTAGTGTTGCGTGAAATTGCAGATGAACTTGAGTTGCACGAATCCACTATTTCGCGCGTGACGACGCATAAGTACATGCTCACTCCGCGTGGCGTATTCGAGCTGAAATATTTCTTTGGCAGCCATGTATCAACCGATGCTGGCGGCTCGGCATCGGCCACTGCAATTCGTGCGCTGATTAAACAATTAGTAGCTGAAGAGGCGCCTAAAAAACCCTTGTCAGATAACCAGATTACCGAGGTTTTGGCAAAACAAGGCATTATCGTTGCACGGCGTACTATCGCCAAATATCGTGAGTCTCTCAATATTCCGCCGGCGAATCTACGCAAATCGCTATAGTCGTTTTTTACAAAAGCTTTACAAAATATTCTGAACAAACTGCCCAAACCACCTCGCAAAAAATAACCAAAGGTGTACACTGAAATTGTTCGATGAGTAAAGAAGTGCTACTTATTGGCAAGCTTTACTTAAAGAACAATTTCAATAAGGAGCAAGTCATGAATTTACAATTAACTGGGCATCACTTAGAAATTACTCCTGCAATGCGTGAATATGTGCAAAGCAAACTCGTTAGAATTCGCAATCACTTCGATCATGTGATTGACGTAAAAGTTACCATGAGTGTAGAAAAGCTCGCTCAAAAAGTAGAGGCTACATTACACGTACCCGGCAATGATTTACATGCCGAGTGCATCGATGAGAATATGTATAGCGCGATTGATATGCTGACGGACAAACTAGACCGTCAAGTTCTCAAACACAAAGAAAAACAAGGCAGCCATCATAAAACCAATGGCGCTTTAAAACATCAAGATATAGGGCAACATCAAACGACTGACGAAAGTCAAACTCTTAACTAACTTATCAATATTAAATTAAAGTTTCTAAGCCAGACGAGGTGCACATGAAAAATGACAGCACCGCATGTGTTTAAATGTAAGCGAAAATCTTTTATGAGCAACAACGTATTGCAACGAAAGTTTAATTTTTAATCATGGCTCAAATTAACGTAGCCGAGTTATTCAAGGAAACCCGCCTCAAGCTTAAACTCCGTTGGATTGCAGGGCTTGATGGCGGTAATAACCAACTTAATTCCGAAAAAGTCACTAAGCCATCTTTGGCTTTAATTGGACATCTTAATTTCGTGCATCCTAATCGGGTGCAGGTATTGGGGTGCGCTGAGATGGACTATTTAAACAGCCTGAGCATCATTGCGATGCAGCAGGCAATTACCAATTTATACGCAACCGATCTAGCTGCAGTCGTTGTTGCAAATGGTGAAAAACCACCTAAAGAATTGATTTCAGCGGCAAACAGCCACTGTATTCCATTATTCACCTCCACCATGCAAAGCCCGCAGTTAATGGATTTATTAAGCCATTATTTGAAACTTGCCATGGCGGAAACCATTAGCTTGCACGGTGTTTTTATAGAGGTGCAAGGTTTTGGCGTGCTGATTAAAGGTAATGCAGCCATTGGTAAAAGCGAATTGGCGTTAGAGCTGATTACGCGCGGACATCGTTTGGTGGCCGATGATATTGTCGATTTTTTTAAAATATCGCCCGAACGGATTGAAGGTCGTTGCCCAGCACTATTACAAGATTTTCTAGAGGTGCGTGGACTGGGAATCCTGAATATTCGCGCACTTTTTGGTGATAATGCAGTGAAACCAACGAAACCGTTAGATCTGATTATTCAGTTGGAGTTTGCGGATGCGTTAAATCCACTCAAACTGGATAGGCTCAGTGCTAAAACTCAATATGAGCGAGTGTTAGATGTAGAGATTCCAAAAGTGAATATACCGATTGCCGCAGGCCGCAATATTGCGGTATTGCTCGAAGTCGCCGTGCGTAACCATATGCTTCTGTTAAGAGGCATTAATGCAACCAAACAATTTAGCCAGCGTCAAAGACAAATGATGCAAAAAGCCAGTTTAGAACAGACGGATCGTCAAATAGCAAATCCAAAATCAACAGGTAAGCAGGCAGAGTAATGCAGATTATTATCGTGACAGGCCTTTCTGGCTCAGGCAAAAGCATTGTGCTGCGAGCACTAGAAGACAGCAGTTTTTATTGCATCGATAACTTGCCCGCCACTTTGTTGCCACAGATTTCGCAACATCTTAATGCGACCAATCACAGCAAAATCGCCATTAGTATCGATAGCCGCAGTGCCGCATTAGAGGCGCTGCCAAAGGCTATTGAGAGCCTGAAATCTGCTGGTAATCAAGTACAGGTTTGGTTTTTAGAGTCTGCCGTCGAAACCTTGGTAAAGCGTTTTTCTGAAACGCGCCGTAAGCATCCGTTAAGTAACGAAAGCACGACATTGCCTGAAAGTATTGCGAATGAACGTGAGTTGCTGGCCGGTGTTGCTGAGCTTGGCCATCACATCGATACTAGTAACTTAAGTGCCAACGCATTACGCAACCATATACGTGATTTGCTGAAGCAAGATAACTATAATGCTGGCGATGCAAGCAACAGGGGATTGGTTTTACTGTTTACTTCCTTCGGTTTTAAAAACGGTATTCCGCTAGACGCAGACTTTGTGTTTGATGTACGCAGTTTGCCAAACCCTCATTATGATGCTGATTTAAAGCCATTAACGGGCAAGGATGCCGCCGTGCAAATGTTTTTGGCAAAACAACCCGCAGTCGTTGAAATGCTGGCGGATATTCAGCATTATGTAGAAAAATGGCTACCTAGTTTTAATCAAGATCATCGTAGTTATTTAACGGTAGCAATTGGTTGCACAGGCGGACAACATCGGTCTGTGTATTTTGTAGAGCAATTAAGCAGCTATTTTAAACAGCAGAAACAGCAAGTAATTATTCGGCACCGCGAGCTTGATTAGCAATGATTGAATGAACGCTTAGATTAACGCGTCAGAAAGTAGAAAAGTAATATGATTGGACTTTTAATTATTGCGCATGGCAATTTGGGTGAAAGCTTGATTCACTGTGCTAGCCATGTGCTGGGCAAACGCCCGCCACAATTGGAAGCTTTGGAAGTGGCAACCAATGATGACCCAAGTGTTTTGTTGCCGCAAGCACAGGAGTTGGTTAAAAAGCTGAATACTGGCGATGGTGTTTTGGTGTTGTCAGATATGTATGGCGCGACGCCATGCAATATGGTGCTTAAATTGCTAACGCCCGATGTGGTAGAAGGTGTGGCGGGAGTTAATCTGCCCATGTTGGTGCGCGTACTCAATTATCGAGAATGCGCCATCAAAATGTGCATGGAAAAAGCCATTAGTGGCGGGCGTGAAGGCGTGGTGCGCTTTACTGAGGTCAGTTGTGAACATTATCATGTAGCAAGTCGAAAATAATCAAAACCTAGTGAGAAAAAAATGATTAAACAAGAAATAACAATAATCAATAAACTGGGTTTGCACGCGCGTGCCAGCAGTAAATTAACCCAAACCGCCAGTCAGTTTGGCAGCGAAATTTGGGTAGAAAAAAACGGCCGTCGCGTAAATGCCAAAAGCATTATGGGTGTGATGATGCTGGCTGCTGGTAAAGGCTCAACCATTACTTTAGAAGCCGACGGCGCAGATGAAAGTATAGCAATCACTGCCTTGCAGACTTTAATTAATGACTACTTTGGCGAGGGTGAATAACCTTGCCGAAACAGGAAAACCAACAATCCAGTTTCAGTATTCACGGTATTGGTGTATCCAGTGGTATCGCCATTGGGCGAGCACATCTGGTCTCTAATGCACTGCTTGAGGTGGTGCATTATCAGTTACCCAAGCATTTAATAGACGATGAAATCGCACGTTTTAATACCGCAATTCATACGGTAAAAAAAGATTTAGAAGCGATCCGTGAGTCATTATCGAAAAATGCACCTGCTGAGATTGGTGCATTTATCAACACGCATCTCATGATGCTGGCAGATAAATCGCTATCAGAGATTCCTAAAGAAATTATCCGCAAAGAGCAGTGTAACGCCGAGTGGGCTATTAAGCAGCAGATGGATGGCATTGTTGAGCAGTTTGATGCGATTGAAGATGAATACTTGCGTGAACGTAAGCAAGATGTCGTGCAAGTTGTAGAGCGTGTGATTAAAGTTTTGTTGGGTCATCCCAATCAAGCGCCCAATCAATCGTCAACTAAACAACAGACTGTTAAGCAGCAAGAAAATGCCACTATTTTAGTGGCACATGATATTTCGCCAGCAGATGCGATTCAATTTAAACAACACCATTTTGCGGCATTTATAACTGATGTTGGCGGGGCAACCTCACACACGGCGATCTTAGCGCGTAGCTTGAATATCCCGTCTATTCTAGCTTTGCAGCGTGCCCGGGATTTAATTAACGACAATGAGTTAATTATTGTAGACGGTAGTTTGGGTGTGGTGATTGTTAACCCAAGCAAAGAAGTTCTGGCCGAATATAAGCTGCGCCAAGAGCAGTGGGAATTAGAGCAGCAAAAATTACAACGCATTAAAGCCACCAAAGCGGTGACGATTTGCGGCACAGTGGTTGAGTTGCACGCAAATATTGAGGTGCCAGAAGATGTGGTTGCAGTAAAAGCTTCTGGCGCAACGGGCATTGGTTTATATCGCACTGAGTTTTTGTTTATGAACAAGCGTGGAATGCCTGATGAGGAAGAGCAGTTTCTGGCTTATAAGCAAGTGACAGAGGCCATGAAAGGCATGCCGGTCACCATTCGCACGCTAGATTTAGGCGCAGATAAACAGATGAATCCCGATACGGTGAGCAGTTGCGCTAACCCTGCGTTGGGCCTGCGCGCGGTGCGTTTATGCTTAAGTGAACCACAAATTTTTCTCACACAATTGCGTGCAATTCTACGTGCTTCGCATTTTGGACATATCAAAATATTAATTCCGATGCTGTCTACTTTGTCGGAATTGCGCCAAACTAAATTGTTGCTAGAGCGCGCAAAAGAAAGTTTGCGCAAACAGGATATGCCTTTTGATGAAAATATTACATTAGGCGGTATGATTGAAGTGCCTGCAGCAGCGATTAATGCTGAAGCGTTCGCCAAGGAACTGGATTTTATGTCGATAGGCACTAACGATTTGATTCAATATACGCTGGCGATTGACCGTACGGATGATGCGGTAGCACATCTTTATAATGCGTTGCACCCAGCGGTGTTAAAGCTGATTTCAATGACGATTAAAGCAGGTGAAAGATTAGGTAAGCCGGTTTCAGTATGCGGTGAAATGGCGGGTGACGCTAAATTAACGCAATTGTTAATTGGCATGGGTTTGCGCCAGTTTTCCATGCATCCCAGCAATATTTTAAGTGTTAAACAGCAAGTATTGCACAGTGAAGTGTCTGTTCTGAATCTTCACGCACGTAAAGTGTTAAACCATACGGATATTGAAAAAATTGAACTAAAGGTTGCCCAGTTTAATCTGCATTAACCATTAATAGGAATCAAATATGTCCACAGAAGTTATTGTATCTGACCGCTTGCCGCCAAGTAATGACGATAAAAATATTGCTACCGTGACCCACCTTGGCGGTACGGTTTTTTCTTTTATTCCTTCGCTGATCGTGTGGATTCTTAAAAAAGATGACAGTGCTTATTTGAGTGATCAAGCCAAAGAAGCGCTGAACTTTCAAATTACCATGCTAATTGCCCAATTTGTTGCAGGCATTTTGGTGTGGGTATTAATCGGATTTATTTTGATTCCGCTTGTTTGGATATTCAACGTTGTTTTTTGCATAATCGCCGCCATATCTACCAGTAAGGGTGAAACATATCGTTACCCATTATGTTTAAGATTGATTAACTAGTTTTAAAAACACTTAACACCAAAAGTGAAGCTAAAAAGTAAAGGAAGTATCCGTGTCAAATCCGTTGTTATATGTCGCTGGTTTACCCAAATTTGATGAAGTCAAACCAGAGCACATCAGTCCTGCTATCGATAGTTTAATTGCAGAAGGTCGGGCTTTGGTTGAGCAGCTTGCTACCAGCACTGAGGTGCCTACGTGGGAAAATTTTGCACTGAAGCTGGAAGATCATAGTGAAAAGCTTGGTCGCGCCTGGAGTCAGGTTGGTCATATGAATGCGGTGGTAAACAGCCCTGAACTGCGCGAAGCCTACAATGAAAATTTAGCGAAGTTAACCGATTATGGTAGCGATATTTCACAAGATGAGCGCTTATATGCGAAATTTAAGGCAATTCAATCGGGTGGTGATTTTGCAAAATTAACACCCACGCAGCAAACGATTATCAACCATGAAGTACGCGATTTTAAATTAGGCGGTGCTGAATTGCCTGCAAATGAAAAAGCCCGCTTCAAAGCTGTGAGTGAAGAGCTTTCTAAACTAGGCGCTAAGTTTGAAGAAAACATCCTAGACAACACCAACGATTTTAAATATATCGTTGAAAATGTGGCTGACTTAGCAGGTTTGCCAGAAGATGCGATTGAAGCAGCCGCGGAATCTGCAAAAGCAGATGGTAAAGAGGGCTATCAATTCAGCCTGCACTTTCCATCCTACATGCCAGTTTTGCAATATGCCGACAATCGCGCTTTGCGCGAAACTTTATATCGTGCTTATGCCACGCGTGCGTCAGAACTCAGCAAACCCGAATGGGATAATACTGCACTGATTAGCGATATTCTAAAGCTCAAGCAGGAAGAAGCGCGTATGCTGGGTTTTAAAAACTATGCTGAGCTTTCACTCGCCACCAAAATGGCGGATACGACAAAACAAGTTACCGACTTTTTAGACACGCTTGCCAAGCGCGCTAAACCTTATGCAGAAAAAGACATGCGGGAGCTTTTGGCTTATGCCAAGAAATTAGGTATTAACGATTTGCAAGCGTGGGATGTGGCTTATGTGAGTGAAAAGTTGCGTGAAGAAAAATATGCGTTCTCAGACCAGGAAGTGAAACAATACTTCCCAGAAAGCAAAGTGCTGGCTGGCTTATTCAAAGTAGTTGAAACCATATTTGGCGTACAAGTGCGCAAAGCTGAAGCGCCACTTTGGCATGCCGACGCTGCGTTTTATGCAATCTCAGATGCCCAAAACAAACCAATCGCCTACTTTTATCTGGATTTATATGCCCGCAACAACAAGCGTGGCGGTGCCTGGATGGATGAATGTATCACGCGCCGCAAAAAAAGCTAACGGCATAGAATTGCCCGTGGCTTATTTAACCTGCAATTTCTCTGCACCGGTTGGTGGTAAGCCAGCCTTGTTCACGCATGATGAAGTCATCACCATGTTCCACGAATTCGGTCACGGCTTGCACCATATGCTCACGCAAGTGGACGATTACAGTGTATCCGGTATTAAAGGCGTGGAATGGGATGCGGTGGAATTACCTAGCCAGTTTATGGAAAATTTCTGTTGGGAATGGGAAGTGCTGCGCCATATGACCGCCCATGTAGAAACTGGCGCGCAATTACCACGCGAATTGTTCGACAAAATGGTTGCCGCCAAAAATTTCCAGGCTGGCATGCAAACCGTGCGTCAGATTGAGTTCTCATTATTTGATATGCGTTTGCATGGCGAATTTGATCCCAATGGTAAGCAGACTGCTTTAGATTTAATCGAACAAGTGCGCGACGAAGTAGCTGTTGTAAGGCCGCCAAAATGGAATCGCTTTCCTAACAGCTTTAGCCATATTTTTGCAGGTGGCTACGCGGCAGGTTATTACAGTTACAAATGGGCAGAAGTATTATCTGCCGATGCCTATAGCCTGTTTGAAGAAATGGGCACACTATCGGTAGAAGCAGGCAGTCGCTTTAAAAATGAAGTGTTGGCCAAAGGCGGAAGTCGTCCAGCCATGGAATCATTTGTGGCGTTTAGAGGTAGAGAGCCGAGTTTGGATGCATTATTGCGTCACAATGGAATGACTACCTAAACTTGTAGGGTGGGTTAACGTCGTGTAATCCACCTTTTTGTTTGCCTATTCCGCATCTGTAAAACAAATTATCATCATAGAAAAGTTCTAATATGCAAGCAAATTTCTGGCACCAAAAATGGGAGAAAAACCAGATAGGCTTTCATTTGCCTGCAGCCAATCCCTTACTGGTTAAACATTTTTTCGCACTTAATCTAAAACAAGGTTCACGCATCTTTTTACCTTTGTGCGGTAAAAGTTTGGATATTGCTTGGTTATTGGCACAAGGTTATCAAATAGCAGGCGCGGAATTAAGTGCGATTGCGATTGAGGATTTATTTCGTAGCCTTAACTTAACGCCAAAAATCACTCAAAAAAATACAATAACGCATTACAGCGCACCTGATATTGATCTATTTGTTGGGGATATTTTTGATGTGACGCCCAGCATGCTAGGCAAAGTGGACGTGATATATGATAGGGCGGCATTGGTTGCTTTGCCAGTTGAAATGCGCAAAAAATATTCAGATCATTTAATTAAGCTGACTCAACTAGCTCCGCAGTTATTGATTTGCTTTGAGTATGATGAAAGCCTGCATGCAGGACCACCATTTTCTGTTGGTGCCGATGAAGTGAAAACCCATTATCAGGCCCGCTATGACTTAACACTTTTAGCTAGTGAGCCAGTAGAAGGCGGTTTAAAAGGCACATGTCCAGCCACTGAACATGTGTGGTTGCTTAAGCCATTCGATTCAGTTGTTAACGCTGCTTAACCAATCCTTTAAGCTGATAACCACCTGATGGCAATGTGTTTTCACATGGTTACTTGGTTGCTGTAAATCTGGTACCACCACTACTTTTAAGCCTGCGGCAATTGCGGCACGGGCACCAGTTTCGCTGTCTTCAAATGCAATACATTCAGATACATTTAAGCCCAGTTTTTCGACGGCAAGCAGGTAAATATCAGGGTTAGGTTTGCCATGCATTACTTCTTGTCCGCTGGTCACATGACTGAAAAAATCCAATACACCTACTTGGCTTAAGCGGTGGTTAATATGATTAGTAGGTGAAGAGGATGCTACGCTGCAGATAATATTATTTGCCTGATAATATTGAAGTAAATCCAGCGCGCCAGGTTTTAGCGGAAAATGATGGTTATGCTCAGCTAGTCGTGCATCTAACCCTTGCATCACGCTGTTAAAATTTTCCACGCCGTTTAATTGCTCAATCATCCTGCGCGTAGAATCAGGCCCTGCACGGCCAATCAGCTCTGCATATTCTGTTTGGGTATAGGTAATACCTATCTCGCGGGCGGCGGCGATGCAGGCTTGCATGATGACGCGCTCCGAATCAATCAGTAGCCCGTCCATATCAAATATTGCAGCTTTAATCACTTTTTTTAATACCCAAAAAAGCCAGCACTTTAACATAAGCTAAACGATGTCTCTAACAAGCGGTTTATTAAATTAGTTAATACTAAAATGAAGCCAGTTTTTAACGCGTGTTAAAATGAAAAAACTGTTATTTATATTGAGATAAGCCTGTGAAACTAGCAACTTGGAATGTCAACTCGCTGAATGTGCGTTTGCCGCATGTATTGGATTGGTTGCGGGAAAATCCTGTCGATGTCTTGTGTATTCAGGAAACCAAGCAGGAAGATAGCAAGTTCCCCTATGCTGAATTAGTCGCTGCCGGCTATCAATCCGTGCATGCGGGGCAAAAAACCTACAATGGTGTGGCGATTCTAAGTCGCCACGACATGACTGATGTTGAGCGTGGTATTTTCAATTTTGAGGATGCGCAGCAACGGGTGATTAGCGCGACAATAAACGATATTCGCGTTATTTGCGTGTATATCGTCAATGGTCAAGCAGTGGATTCAGACAAGTACGACTATAAAATGCGCTGGCTGGATGCATTAACGATTTGGCTTGCTGATGAACTCAAAAAATATCCCAATCTGGTGTTGTTAGGCGATTACAATATCGCGCCGGAAGATCGTGATTGCCATGATCCAGCCGCATGGGTGGGGCAGGTTCTGGTCAGCCCTAAAGAACGCGAAGCGTTTCAACGGTTAACCAATCTTGGGCTGCATGATAGTTTTAGATTGTTTGAGCAAGCTGAAAAAAGTTTTACCTGGTGGGATTACCGCATGATGGGGTTCAGGCGTAATTTTGGCATGCGGATTGACCATATTCTGGTCAGCGATGCGTTAAAACCACTTTGTCAAACCTGCGTCATTGATAAGGCTCCACGCAAATTAGAACGCCCATCAGATCATACGCCTGTGATTTTAACGCTGGGTTAAGCTTAGTTTAACTGCTTTGATTTAAGTTTTTTACCTGCTGTAATATATTTATTCTGGTATCTTTATTGAGCGTACCTAATTCTAAAATAATCGCAGCTAAAACTTCATTTTCACAGTACATATAAGCTGCTGGCACATTTAGCACGCGCGCCAATCTTTCTGCCATGTAAACATCGGGCGCATGCTTGCCACGCTCATATTGATTGATTCTTGGGCCAGCAGAAAACTCATCAATACCTGCCAGTACACCCAGCTTTTCCCCGCGCTTGACGCAATCTGATAGCTACTATGTGTAAATTTAGTAACACTTTAAGCCAAAACAATAACGTATAAATTCTTATCCTTTAATTTTAATGCCTAGCTGCTTTAATTTTCGGTACAAATGTGTGCGTTCCAAGCCAGAAATCTCGGCCAATTTACTCATATTGTTATTGATGAGTTTCATGTGATATTGAAAGTAATAACGTTCAAAATCATCACGCGCTTCGCGTAAAGGTTGAATCAATTCAATTGGAAACGATGGCGAGTGACTGGTCTGATCTACTTCGCTAGTGGTAAATTGTTCCAGCACGCGGTTTACGTCGTTGAGGGTAATTTTATCCGTCAAACTACTTAACATGGCATTTTGCACAACCGCTTCCAACTCGGCTAAATCGCCTGGCCATTCCGCATTTCTTAATGCGTTCAATGCGGCGATATCAAAGCTTTTGTAATCAGCACCAGATGTTTCCACCAGCAAGCTAGCCATGGCGGTGGCCAAATCGGGAATATCCTCTTTGTGATCGTTCAGTGCCGGCACTTTTAACGTGCTTTGAGATAAAGTTTGCATCAAGGTGTAATCAAACTGTGCGTTATCAGTGAGTTGAGGCAAGCTGAATGCGCTGGCACAAACCACGCGTACTTGATATTTGTCTGCTTTGCTTAAAAGTAATTGCAGGCCTTTTTGCTCAGACTTGTTTAACGCAGAAACTTCATCAATGTACAGAACACCTTCTCGCGTTTGCTCTAAAATCTCTAGCGGTGCGCTGGCAAGTTTTTCATATTCAATTAAACTAAGCCAAGGCGTACCAGTGGTGTGTAAAAAACGTGCGCAAAGTTCTACGCTGCCGCCTTTTTTTGCCGATGAGTAGTAATGCATTTTTTGTACGGGATATTTGCTCTAAGCGCTGTTTTAGCTCATTAATGACTAAGCTTTTGCCAAAGCTGGCCAAGTTCATTTCCGTTTTTGGCAGTTTTTCTGCGTGTTTTAAGGCGGTGGCTACTGTTTTGAGTAATTTTTGTAGAGCAATTGGCTTCTCTAAAAAATCAAACGCGCCGATGCGGGTAGCCTCGACCGCAGTATCAATCGTGCCATGGCCAGACATCATCACTACTGGCATAGTTAACAGGCCAGCGTTGCCCCATTCCTTAAGCAAGCTGATGCCATCGCAGTCAGGCATCCAAATGTCTAATAGAACTAAGTCTGGTCGTTGTTTTAAACGCGCGTCCCTGGCCGCCTGAGCATTGTCTGCCAGTGTAATGTGATGGCTTTCGTCCTCTAAAATGTCTCTTAATAATTCGCGAATGCCTATTTCGTCATCCACCACTAAAATATGCCGTGATGTCATGCTTAATTTTCCCTTACTTGTTTTTTTGCGTTTATTGTCATTCATGTTTTTACTTGTTGGCTTATGTGCGAGTTTGTCATCTGCTGGTTGTTTTTTAGTTTCCTGAATAATAGGCAGCAGAATCGTTACGCAGGCGCCACCAGAAGTACTATTTTCAATTTTAATTTGACCAGCATGCTCGTCTACCATTTTCTTGACAATGGCCAAGCCTAAGCCAGTACCATGCACTTTTGTGGTGACATAAGGCTCATAAGCGTGAGAGATTATTTTTGCGGGAAAACCTAGTCCATTGTCTTTAATCATCAGTTTAATCGTAGATTCGTTAAAACTGGTTTGAACTAAAATTTCAGGATTTTGAATGGGTAAGGCCTCTTCAGATGTCACAAGTGCATCCTGTGCATTTTGCATTAAATTGTGTAATACCTGTCGCAGCATTGTTGCGTCACCCAAAATATCCGGCATGTTTGGCATTAAGTCATAAGTCATTTTAACGCTGGGATGGTCGTTCGTGTTTTCATCACGACCATTCTCGTACAGCATCGATACATCTTTAATCAATGCATTGATGTTCAATTTGCTTAAATTTGCCGAAGGCGAGCGGGCATATTCACTGAATTCATTCACCATGGTTTTCATGGCGCTTACCTGGTTAACAATGGTATCCGTGGCGCGTTGCAGCATGCTGGCGTCATCTGTATTTAATTTGCTGCTCAATTTGTGTTGCAAACGTTCGGCCGATAGCTGAATAGGCGTGAGTGGGTTTTTAATTTCATGTGCCAACCTGCGCGCAACTTCACCCCAAGCTGCATCACGCTGTGCTTGCACCATCGTAGTCACATCGTCAAATACCACCACAAAGCCATTATCATTGCTGCCAGCACTGGGGTTGTTAGGCAGGCGAGTGGCGCGAACCAGCAGTAATTGCTTGCCTTGCGGTTTAACGATTTCAATTTGGCGGGTGAGTTCCGTTTTTGCTAACTCATCTGTTTTGGTCAGTTCAAAGTGTGATTTCACCAAACTAATAAATTCACCTAAAGAAATATTGCTTTCACTTATTTTAGTAAATTGCTGATTTTCAAACATCGCAAGATTCAAACCTAGAATCGTGCTGGCTGTCAGGTTAAAAGTGCGCAGTTCGCCTTTTTCATTAATCGCCAGAACGCCGGAAGATAAATGCGCCAGAATAGTCGCCAAATAGCTACGCGCCGCTTCTACGCGCACACGATTTCGCTCTGTGGCTTTGGTGGCATCATCTAACTGGCGTGTCATGCTGTTAAACGATTTCACCAATACACCCAACTCATCTTTACCATGCTCCGGCAACATGGTGCTGTAATCGCCGCTGGCAATAGCGCGCGTGCCTTCTGCTAATACGGTCAACGGTTGCGTGATGCGGCGGCTTAATACAAACGCAATTGCCAATGCTGATAACATCGCTAGCATCAGCACTAATGTCAGCGTCAGTGCAAAAACATCTTTAAGTGAATTGCGACTGTAAGACAGTTCCTGATAATCGCGATAAACGTCTTGCACGGCCTCTGCAGTGTTAGATAATGATTTTGGCACAGGCTGCAATAATTGCAAAATGCGGGTTTCGCCGGCTAATTCTTGTACATTAACAGGTGCTAATACACGCAAATATAAACCTTTGTTAGGGATAGGCTCAATTTTTCCATACACGCGATTTTGCGCTTGGCGTAGTTGTGGAATACTGGGTAATTCTGGCAGGAAGCTATTCGGGTCGCCGCTTGAGACTGAAATAATACGGCCTTGCGGCGTCAGTAATGCAGCATCTTGAATACCCGATTTGTCGCGTAAATCATTCAATAAGCTGTAGTGGCTGCGCGATGGCTGAAAAGCCAGTGTGAGTGCCATATTCTCTGCTTTTTCTTCCACATCCTGCAGCATGATATCTAAAGCGCGCTGGCCTAAACTTAGGCCGCCATCTAGCGCGGACTCTACTTTGACGTTAAACCATGATTCGATTGAGCGCGTTAAAAAGTTCACGCTCACCAAATATACAATCATGCCGGGAATAATCGCCATCAAGGCAAATGTGCCCAGTAAGCGCAAAGTCAAGCGACTACCCATCACCCCACTTTTGATTTTTTTGTACAAATGCCACAGTTGAATGACAATCAGCACAATCAAAACACCAGCTAAAGCGATATTAAGGTAGAGCAGGATTTTGTAGTAATCGTTTGAGGCAGCAGTATTGGCACTGGCTAGCGAAAGTAAGTACAGCAGTACTACACCCAACGCCACACTTACAAATACAATATATCTCATCAGCTAATTTGCAACATCGTTATTTGAGATCTTTAACACTCGACTCTTTAAGATTAATCAACTCTTTACTATTGGCCTCTTTTAAAGCCCATTCGTATTTTTGAGAGGTTAAGTTCCATTTTTCTGATCCAATTGCATCTACCTGAATCGCTTTCGGTAGTTTGGATTGATCTAAGCGCACCAATAAAGCGGCGTTATAAGCTTCACTTTTTTCGATGAGCGATTTATCCATCACTTTCCAATTGTTTATTTGCATAAGCGCATCTTTGGCTTCGTCCAGTGTTTCAAACGACTTTTGGTGTTCACCGTGATTCACCAAATATTGTCGGCTCAATGCATGGTAACTCAACGTAACGCTTCTGCTAACAGTGACGATTTCATCATCAAACCAATATTTCCATGGTTTAACCACTTGAAATTCAATTAAAAAATGTAGTGGTACGCCTTTATTAACAGCCTCTTCAATTGCATTATCAAAGTCGATATCAATATCGGCTGATAATGCGTAAGAATCATCTAATGGCTGCAACTCAGCATAATTAATGTTAATGCTACTGGCCGCGAAGGCGACCGAAGCCGTATTTAACAATAAAAAAACAATACTGGAGCGCGCGTAGCGGCTAAATTTTTTGAGGTTAGGTTTTTTGAAGCAGTGCGTAAAAAAGACCATCATGTTGATGGTTTGGAATAAGTTGGCCCTGTTCAAGCTGAATGTTTTGATGGTTTTCATTGTTCAGCGTTAATGGCAATTGAGTTGCATCATGGTTTTTCAGTAAAAAATTGTCAATTTGTTGTTGATTTTCTTCATTAAAAATCGAACAGGTCACATAGAGTAATTTACCGCCTTTTGCTAATAATTGCCACAAGTTCGCCAAAATTAAGGACTGTTGCGCGCAAAACGATGCAATATCCGACTCACGACGCAACCATTTAATATCCACATGCCGCCGCACAATGCCCGATGCGGTGCATGGGACATCGGCTAGAATACGTTCAAAAGGCTGGTCAGCTTGCCACTGAGCCGCATCGCCTAATTGCAAATCAGCATTTAAATTCAGTCGGTTTAAATTACTTTCCACGCGGTTTAAGCGGCTGGCATCATTATCTAGCGCGGTTAGCTTAATGTCTGCCAATTCCAAAATATGACCTGTTTTGCCACCAGGTGCGCAACAGGCATCTAATACCGTCATGCCGCTTTTCAAATCCAGTAAACCTGCTGCTAATTGCGCGCCATAATCTTGTACAGAAACCACACCATCTGCAAAACCTGGTATTTTTTCAACAGGAATTGGTTGCTCTAAAATCACCGCGTACTTACCCACTTGACTGGCTACAATATCTTGCCTTGCCAGTAATTGCACGTATTCTTTCGCACTGGTTTTTTGCACATTCACGCGTAACGTCATTGGCGGGTGCGCGTTACCTGTGGTCAAAATATTTTGCCATGTTGAAGGGTATTGCTTTTTAAGTTTATTAATCCACCACTGTGGATAGGAGTAAAGTGCGACTTCATTATTTTTTGTATCAGCTTGAACTTGCTGACTTAACACTATTTTCTGCCGTAAAAAATTGCGCAAAACACCATTCACCAAGCCTTTTGCCCAGCGCGGTTTTGCATAACTCGCGGCTTCAACTGCCTGATTTACCACTGTGAAATCATCCGCTTTATCATGTAGTAACTGGTAAATTGCCACCAGTAAAAGCGCAGTAATATGTTCATTACTTAAGGGTTTTTCAAGTAATTTAACTAAGTAAGCGTTTACTTCGCCATAAAAACGCAAGGTGCCGTAACTTAAATCTGCCGCCGCGCCGCGCTGTTGCGGCGTTGCATTCGGGTAGCTGGAAAGTGCATCTGGCAACGCCAGGGTAAGATTGCGGCCAGATAAAACTTGAGAGATTGCAATCGCGGCGATTTGTTGGGAAATGTACAAAGTGGCTTTCTTGATTAATACTTTAAATTAGGGCGTATGGATTTCATTGGGTATTAATCATACATGGGCAGTCATCAAGCATCTAAACGATCTGTGGATTTAATTAATAAGAATTGCTCATTGCCATCAATCTAGCAACGCGCTCTTCAGTTTTTGGATGTGTGCTAAACAAGCTGTCAAACGATACACCAGAAAGTGGGTTAATGATCATCATTTGCCCGGTTTCTGGATGCGCCTCTGCGGTTTCGTTAGGGATTTTATGCGCGTAGTTGTGAATTTTTTCTAACGCGCTGGCTAAGGCTTTTGGGTCTTTGCTAATTTGCGCGCCCATTTTGTCGGCCTCAAATTCGCGGCCGCGTGAAATGGCCATTTGAATAAGACTGGCAGCCAGTGGTGCCAAAAACATCATGAGTATGCCAATGATTGGGCTGCCACGTTCACCATCTCTATTCCCGCCGCCGAAGAACATACCGAACTGCGCGATTGAGGCGATTGCACCAGCCATGGTGGCGGATATGGTTGAAATAAGTGTGTCGCGATGTTTGATATGTGCAAGTTCATGCGCCATCACGCCGCGCAATTCGCGCTCGTTTAAAATTTGCATAATGCCGGCTGTAGCTGCTACAGCCGCATTTTCAGGATTGCGGCCCGTTGCAAATGCATTAGGCTGATTTTCGTTCATCACATACACTTTTGGCATGGGTAGTTCAGCATTTTGCGCCAACTCTTTCACCATATTATAGTAATTGCGAAATTGTCCATTGCCATAATTATTATCGGGTGAAATTTCTTGCGCGCCATACATTTTTAGCACGGCTTTGTCCGAAAACCAATAAGCGTAAATATTCATGCCGGCAGCAAATAAAAGCGCGATTAGCATGCCTGTTCCGCCACCAAATGCCGCACCCACTGTGCCAAATAAGGCAACAATGGCAGCCATTAAGATTGAGGTTTTTAACCAATTGCCAAACATATGAATCTCCTAACGATTACAAATGCATTTTAAATAATATATGTAGATTGTGATTTAATAACTACTGCTAATATGCAGCCGACTTACTTTAAGTTCAAGCTGTGCGCATTAATTTAGCCAGAAATGTTGCGTTGGTGGTTAACTAAAAAATTCGCCGATTTTTAGATGTTGGCCTTGCGCAAATTGTTGAGCAGTCTGGCGTTTTCCACCTGGCATTTGTAACTCACTGATCTGTAAAGTTCCATCACCGCAAGAGACATTAATCCCACCTTCTAGGCTAACAATTTCGCCAGCGCTGTTTTTATTAATGTTGTTGACGATTGCTTTTGCAAACCAAATACGACAAGTCTCATTTCTGAATTGTGCAGTAGCGACAGGGAAAGGGTTAAAGCCGCGCACTTGGCGAGAAATTTCAATCGCACTTTTATGCCAATCGATTGCGGACTCGGCTTTTTCTAATTTGTGCGCGTAGGTGACCAAGCTTTCGTCTTGGATTGTGCTGGTTAATACACCATTTACAGCTAAATTTTGCATCGCTTTAACCATTAACTCAGCACCAATTGTTGCGAGTTTGTCATGCAGGCTTTGCGTGGTGTCATTATCCGTAATCGGCACAATACCTTTGCTTATCATTGCGCCTGCATCTAAGGCTGGTACCACTTCCATAATGGTGACGCCAGTTTCTGTATCACCAGCTAAGAGTGCGCGATGAATCGGTGCCGCACCGCGCCAACGCGGTAAAAGAGATGCATGTATGTTGTAACAACCAAGTTTAGGCATTTGCAGAACGCTGGTAGGAATAATCAAGCCATATGCGGCAACTATCATAACGTCAGCTTGCGTTGCAGCAATTTGCGCCTGCACTTCAATTGGTTTGAGCGACGTGGGCTGGAAGATAGCCAGATTGTGGCTTAACGCCAGCTGTTTCACAGGGCTGGCTTTAAGCTGCATGCCACGTCCGGCAGGGCGGTCTGGTTGAGTCAGTACCATGACAATTTCATGTCCAGCATCAATTAAAGCCGCGAGAGCAGGGACTGCGAACTCAGGCGTTCCAGCAAAAATAATTTTCATAGGGTTTTAAAGTACTATCTATCGCGCAGCAATTTAACCATTTTGGTTTTAATGCGGTTGCGTTTTAAAGGCGATAAGTATTCTACAAATACTTTACCCAGCAGATGATCCATTTCATGTTGAATGCACACACTTAACAGGCCGTCAGCCACTAGTTTAAAAGGATTGCCTTGTTTATCCAGTGCTTCCACCGTGATTTTCTCGGCGCGGGTGACATTTTCATAAACGCCTGGTACGGATAAACAACCTTCTTCATAATCTTGCGAGCCACTTTTTGCCACGATTTTAGGGTTAATAAATACTTGCAGCTGGTTTTGTTCCTTGCTGGTGTCAATCACAATGAGTTGAATGTGCTCGTTAACTTGAGTCGCTGCCAAGCCGATACCGGGTGCGTCATACATCGTATCTGCCATATCATCTATTAATAGGCGAATCTTCGCATTCACCTCTTTGATTGGTTTGGCCACCGTATGTAAGCGCGGATCCGGGTAATTAAGTATATTCAGTAGTGCCATAATCGTTAAATATTAAAAGTGTTGCCTTATATCAACAGCCTGTTTTGTGAAAAGCTTCATTGTTTGCAAAAAGGCTTGATTGTTGAATGAATTACGTGATAAATTTAATGCAATTTCGCGGATGCAATTCCTTATTTTAGCCGCTATCTTGACCGAGGTCATGCAATGAATAAACGCATTATAACGCTGCTTGTGCTTGCTTGCTTAAGCTTGAATGTAAATGCTGATGAAATTCAGCTACAGAAAAACCATCCTGAACGCCATGTGGTGGTAAAAGGCGACACATTATGGGGCATTTCAGGCCAGTTCTTGAAAGATCCTTGGCAGTGGCCAAAAGTCTGGCGCATGAATCGCGAACAGATTAAAAATCCACATTTAATTTACCCTGGCGATGTGGTGGTGTTAGATACAAGTAGTGGTTCGCCGCAACTGAAATTACTGCGTGAAACAGTGACGCTACAGCCGGGCATACGTGAAGAAGCGTTGGAAAAAGAAGCTATTTTTACGATTGCACCCAATGTGATTGAGCCTTTTTTAAGCCAGCCTTTGCTTATTGAAAATGGCAAATTGGATACTGCTCCGCGCATTATTGCAGGCCAAGATAACCGAGTTATTTTAAGTCCAGGTACCCGCGTTTATGTTAATAATATTAACGACGGTGAAGGTACGCATTGGAATATTTACCGCCCAGGTGAAGTGCTGCGAGATCCTGATACCAATGAAGTGCTGGGCACAGAAGCGATTTATTTGGGTGATGTGGATATTGCACGGTTTGGTGAGCCGGCAACAGGCGATATTGTACGAGCTAAAGAAGAGATTTTCACTAAAGATCGACTGGTTGTTTCTCCTGACGAGTTTAAAAGTAGCTTTGTGCCGCATGCACCAGAGGCACAAATTTCAGGACGTATCATGCGTATTTATGGCGGCGTTGCTGAAGGCGGCCCCAATACGGTTGTCTCGATTAATCGCGGTAAAAATGATGGCTTGGAAGAAGGCCATGTTTTGGCCATTAGTCGTTATGGGCGAATTATCAAAGACCCGGAATATAAAAAGTCAGATATTGAAAAAGTATCCTCCCAAGACAAGCCAGCTTTGCAGCCGGGTCAAATTAAGCTGCCAGATGAGCGTGTTGGTTTAATGATGATTTTTAGAACATTTGATCGTGTGTCTTATGGTCTTATCATGAATACGACAGATGCGATTTACACGGCAGACTCTGTCCATACGCCTTAAGAGTGTTGGCTATAAGTCATGTTAACCAAGGACAACATTCAAGAAAATGATGTTGCTCTTTGGGTTTCTCTCCATTTTATCCATGGGCTAGGCAATGCAGGTATTTGCCAGCTGTTAGCAAAGTTTGGCTCACCAGAAGCGATTTTCAGTGCCAAAGTTCACCAGCTGCGCGAAGTAGTCGATGACGATGTTGCCCAGAAGATTTCAAGCGGAGTCGACGTGGAATTGATTCAACCCACGCTTGACTGGCTACACAAAGACGATACACACATCGTCACTCTTGCCGACGAAACTTACCCTCAATGTTTACTGGAAATCACTAATCCACCTGCAGTGCTCTATGCGATTGGTGATTTGCGCTGGCTCAATCATCCGTCTATCGCGATAGTTGGCAGCCGAAACAGCACGCCACAGGGCGAGAAAAATGCAGAAGATTTTGCCGCCAGTCTGTGCAATTACGGTTTATGTGTGGTGAGTGGAATGGCATTGGGGATTGACGCAGCGGCGCATCGTGGTGCGATAAAAGCAAATGGCGCTACAATTGCAGTGGTCGGAACAGGCTTGGATATCGTGTATCCCGCTAGGCATCGCGATTTGGCGCATAAAATTGCCGAACGAGGCTTGATTTTGTCAGAATTTCCATTAGGTACGCCCTCAAAAGCACAAAATTTCCCACGCAGAAATCGCATTATCAGCGGCTTAAGTTTGGGTTGCTTGGTTGTGGAGGCTAATGTGGATAGTGGCTCTTTGATTACCGCACGCATGGCCGCAGAGCAGGGGCGTGAAGTATTTGCCATCCCTGGCTCTATTCACTCTCCTGTTGCAAAAGGTTGTCATCAACTGATTAAGCATGGTGCGAAACTAGTTGAAAATACCGAAGATATTGTAGAAGAACTGAAAAATCTACTGCCAGATATTAGCCCAATGGGGCTAACGGCAGAAACAGAGCGAAACGCATCGGAACCCAATACAGTTCTGGTTTGCATGGGTTTTGATGCAATTGATTTTGAAACGATATTAACCGTTTCTGGATTGACGACCGAGACACTTTCAGCCATGCTTATGGTAATGGAACTGGAAGGCAAAGTAACGACCTTGAGCGGTGGAAAATATCAACGTTTGATCTAAACACCAGCAATAAATAGATTCCAAATTGATAGCGAGGAGATGCTATGTTTGAAGTGTTAGTGTTCATGTTTGAAAATTATTTTTCGCATCATACAGCGCTGGATAGTGATGTGATGGAGCAGGAGCTTTCAGCTGCTGGATTTGACTCGTCTGATATTACTGGCGCGTTTGATTGGTATGCAGAAATGAAATCAAGATTAACCGAACCTGCACCTCATTATGCTCATAAACACTCTGGCTTGCGTGTATTTTCCGATATGGAGCTAAAGAAAATCAATACTGAAAGTATCGGATTTATTTTATTTCTACAGCAGGCGAATGTGATTAACGATATGGAACGCGATTTAATCATTGATCGTGCAATGGCGCTGAAACAACAAGTGATTACAGTAGAAGAGATGCGTTGGATTTCGATGATTGCGCTGTGGAACGAAGGTCGCGAAAAAGATTATTTATTTGTAGAAGATGCCTTATTTAATCCGCGCGGATTGGCTATTCACTAATCAATTTAGCTTCTAAAGCTAATATAATGTTTTAAGATTAAAAAAAATGAGCAAGTTGAATATTCAATCTGCTCATTTTTTTCAGCTATATCAATATATTTTCTAGCGTTATTTTTTATCTAGATTCTCAATAATTTTAGAAATAATACCTGCCTGATTAAGCGTGTAGAAATGCAAGCTTGGCACTCCCCAGCTCAGTAAAGTTTCACATAGTTCACTCACCACATCTATACCTAACGCCCGTAAGGACGGCATATCATCTGCATAAGCTTCTAAACGCAAGCGCAGCCAACGTGGAATTTCTGCGCCGCAAATACCCGAAAATCGAGCTAATTGCGTGTAGTTATAAATGGGCATAATGCCTGGCACGATCGGTATCGTAATGCCATCTGCTTCACAACTGTCCACAAATCTAAAATATGCGTCTGCATTGTAAAAATACTGTGTAATGGCGGAATCTGCACCAGCGTCTACTTTGCGTTTAAAGTTGGCCATATCTTTGGCGGCCGATAAGGCTTCCGGATGAAATTCGGGATAGGCGGCAACTTCAAGATGAAACCAATCTCCCGCTTCTTGCCTGATAAAACTCACCAGTTCATTGGCATATTTAAAATCACCCACGCTGACTTCGCCAGATGGCACGTCACCGCGCAGAGTAACTAAACGCTTAATGCCTTTAGCTTTGTAAGCTGAGAGCAGAGTGCGAATCTCCTCTTTGCTGGATGAAATACAGGAAATATGCGGCGCTGCTTGGTAGCCCTCTGCTTGAATTTCAAACACGGTTTCTTTGGTGCGATCAGTTGTAGAGCCGCCAGCGCCAAAGGTGACTGAAAAGAATTCAGGGTTAAATTTGGCCAGTTGTGTGCGTGTTTCACGCAAATTGGCAATGCCCTCCGCCGTTTTGGGCGGGAAAAACTCAAAACTTAATGGGATATTTTGCTTCATCTTTTACGTTATCTTTATTATTTTTTATCAACCACAACTGCACTCAGTATCCACGAAATAATGCTGTAAACAATCGCACCAATAATGCCAGCAGTAATTGTTTTTACATCAAATCCCTGTAAAAAATAACCCGCCAGCCAGAACATCAATCCATTAATCACGAAAATAAATAAACCCAACGTGAGAATAGTGACTGGTAGTGTGAGTATCAATAAAATGGGTTTAATCAATATATTGGCTAAACCAATGACCGCTGCCGCAATGAGGGCATACATAAAGCTAGACACATGAATGCCTGGTACAAAGTACGCTACGGCTAATAAAGCCAAAGCATTTAACAACCATCCAATCAGTAATTTCATGTGTCTGCTTCCTTTTTCTTTAATTAAATAAATTTAAAACTTAATAACGATAAGTATCAGGCTTAAAAGGACCATCTTGCGAAACGCCAATATAAGCTGCTTGTGTTTCAGATAATCTTGTTAGCTGCGCATTCAATTTTTTCAATTGTAATACAGCTACTTTCTCATCCAAATGTTTAGGTAACACATAAACACCAACTGGATAATCCGCTTGACGCGTAAACAACTCAATTTGCGCAATAGTTTGATTAGCAAAGCTTGAGCTCATCACGTATGAAGGGTGACCTGTACCGCAGCCTAAATTCACCAAACGACCTTTTGCCAATAGAATAATTTTTTTGCCATTTGGAAAAATCACGTGATCTACTTGTGGCTTGATTTCGTCCCATTCATATTTTTCAAGTGAAGCAACGTCAATCTCATTATCGAAATGGCCAATATTACACACAATCGCCTGATCTTTCATTTTTGCCATATGATCATGCGTAATCACGTGGTAATTGCCTGTTGCAGTGACAAAAATATCGCCATGCTCACAAGCATAATCCATTGTAACGACACGATAACCTTCCATCGCTGCTTGTAATGCGCAGATTGGATCAACTTCTGTTACCCATACTTGTGCGGATAAGGCACGCAATGCTTGCGCAGAGCCTTTACCTACATCACCATAACCAGCCACTATCGCTACTTTACCTGCAACCATTACATCGGTCGCGCGTTTGATTGCATCCACTAAAGACTCACGACAGCCGTATAGATTGTCGAATTTTGATTTTGTTACTGAGTCATTAACATTGATTGCAGGAAAAGCCAGTTTGCCTTCTTTATGCATCTGATACAAGCGATGCACGCCGGTGGTGGTTTCTTCCGTCACGCCAATAATTTTGGCCAAACGTGTTGAGTACCAAGTTGGGTCTGTTTTTAATTTGGCTTTAATTGCATCGAACAAGCAGATTTCTTCTTCTGAAGTTGGATTGGCAATCACAGATAAATCTTTTTCTGCGCGTGTACCAAGATGCAGCAATAATGTCGCATCGCCGCCATCATCCAGAATCATGTTGCTATAGCCGCCATCAGTCCATTCAAAAATGCGGTGGGTATAATCCCAGTATTCAGTCAGTGTTTCGCCTTTTACCGCGAAAACTGGTGTGCCGCCAGCCGCAATCGCAGCCGCAGCGTGGTCTTGGGTAGAGTAAATATTGCATGATGCCCAACGTACATCCGCGCCCAAATCTTTAAGCGTTTCAATCAGTACAGCAGTTTGAATGGTCATGTGTAGCGAGCCAGTGATGCGCGCGCCTTTGAGTGGTTGTGCACTTGCGTACTCTTCGCGAATAGCCATTAAACCTGGCATTTCTGTTTCAGCGATAGCGATTTCTTTACGACCGAATGTAGCTAAATTAATATCAGCAATCACATAGTCTTGGGCTATATGTTTAAAATCTGTAGTCACAGTATTCATTTTTCAATTCCTTGAAGTGTGACCAGAAGGGAGGGGCTGAGAACGAACCGATAAAGTTTGCAACTGTAACGGTTTTTGTTCACCCAAATCCCGTGTCTGGCACGGTTTAAATTAGGTGAACGCCGTTACAAGTTAACCAATATTTTGACTTAACTTGTAAACCGAGCCTGGGGTTTGCATGAAACAAACCTCGCAACGTTCCTCGGTTATCAATTACTACTAAAAATTAGGTTGCCATTATAATGAAATCATTGCCCATGTAAAGAAATTGTTCCGCAAAGCAATGATTTCATTCATAAAATTGGCATTACAGACCTGCGGCAGCTTTTAATGCAGCTGCTTTATCTGTCGCTTCCCATGTAAACTCAGGTTCATCTCGACCAAAATGCCCATAAGCTGCCGTTTTTGTGTAGATTGGGCGTAGTAAATCTAACATCTTCACAATGCCTTTAGGACGTAAGTCAAAATGTTCACGTACTAATTGGGTTAATACTTCGTTCGAAACTTTGCCTGTGCCATAAGTTTCTACCATCACAGAAGTGGGTTGTGCAACACCAATCGCGTAACTGACTTGCACCAAACAACGTGATGCCAAGCCGGCAGCCACAATGTTTTTTGCAACATAGCGACCAGCATAAGCCGCGCTACGGTCTACTTTTGAAGGATCTTTACCTGAGAAGGCGCCGCCGCCATGAGGTGCTGCACCGCCGTATGTATCGACAATGATTTTACGGCCTGTTAAACCGCAATCGCCTTGTGGGCCACCGATGACAAAACGACCGGTTGGGTTCACTAAAAACTTGATATCACCTTTGATTAACTCTTTAGGCAACATCGGTTTGATAATCTCTTCAATCGTCGCTTCACGAATATCTTCCAGACTGATTTCTGGCGAGTGTTGTGTAGATACCAGAACCGTATCAATTTTGTATGGTTTACCGTCTACATATTGCACGGTCACCTGTGATTTCGCATCAGGACGCAGCCATGGCAAACGGCCATCTTTACGTAATTGTGCTTGACGCTCCATTAGGCGGTGACTTAACCAAATCGGTAACGGCATGAGTTGTGGCGTTTCATCAACCGCATAACCAAACATTAAGCCTTGGTCGCCTGCACCTTGGTCTAATGGGTCGTCTTGTGCGCCATCTACACCTTGTGCGATGTCTGGCGATTGTTTGTCATAAGCAACTAATACGGCGCAACCTTTATAGTCGATACCGTATTCTGTATTGTCATAACCAATACGTTTAATCGTTTCACGTGCGACTTTAATATAATCAACGTTGGCTGTAGTGGTGATTTCGCCTGCTAATACGACCAAGCCAGTATTAGCTAAAGTTTCAGCAGCCACTCGGGCGGTTGGATCTTGTTCTAAAATAGCATCTAAAATGCTGTCAGATACTTGGTCTGCGAGTTTGTCCGGATGGCCTTCAGAAACAGATTCTGAGGTAAAAAGGTATTCGTTCATGAGTGCGCCTTGAAAACTTAAATATTTATAAAAGAGAAAACAATATCGACTAAAGGCTAAAGCAAATATTGTTAATCACTGTTGGATTACGGATTGTACATGGTTAACCACTTGTAAACACTCAAATTTGGTAGAATATGAGTAACTAATTGAGGTAAAAATGCTACTAAAGTTCACAAAAATGCAAGGTGCGGGTAATGATTTTGTCGTCATTGATGGCTATTCAGAAAGTATCGCGCTTAGTTCCAGCCAAATCAAAAAAATAGCCAATCGCTATTTTGGCGTTGGTTGCGATCAATTATTGATGGTTGAAAAAAGCACATCAGCAGATGTGGATTTTAAATACCGTATTTTTAACGCAGATGGCGGGGAAGTGGAGCAGTGTGGCAACGGCGCACGTTGTTTTGCCAGATATGTCACTAAAAAAGGTTTAACGCAAAAGCAACACATTAAAGTTGAAACAGCTAGCGGCGTGATTGTGCTGCAATTACAATCAGATGGCCAAGTGACGGTGAATATGGGTGCCCCTGTTTTTGAGCCAGCACGTATTCCTTTTGCTGTGGAAAATCGGCAAGTGCAGTATGCATTGCAGTTACAGTCAGAAACAATCATGATTTCGGCCGTTTCAATGGGTAATCCACATGCAGTCACTTTGGTGGATGATGTAGAAACTGCAAATGTGGCGACCTTTGGACCACAAATTGAAGCGCATGCGAGTTTTCCACAACGGGTTAACGCGGGATTTATGCAAATTGTGAATCCGCATGAAATCAATCTGCGCGTGTACGAACGTGGTAGCGGCGAAACGCTTTCTTGCGGCACAGGTGCTTGCGCCGCAGCGGTCAGCGGTATTGCTTCGGGGCTTTTGCAATCACCAGTTTCGGTGAATACGCGTGGTGGAAAACTAAATATTGCCTGGCCTGGAGAAGCTGAGCCAGTGATGATGACTGGGCCGGCAGAGTTTGTGTTCGAAGGACAGGTTGAGATTTAAGGTTTTTATTAAAGTTAATGGTTAATTTAGGGAATATTGCATGTTAGAAGAAATAAATTTAGACGAAATCAAAGCCTATTTAAAAAATCACCCTGAATTTTTTGAAGAAAACGCTGCATTACTAGCGGATATTCACCTACCAAGCCCGCACGGTAACGGCACGATTTCATTGGCAGAGCGTCAGCAATTGGCGCAGCGTGACAAAATTAGCGCGCTTGAGGGCAGATTCTCTGAATTGGTTTTGAATGCACAACAAAATGATGCCTCTGCGAATAAAGTGCATGCTTTTAATGTGCGTTTGCACCAGGCAAAAAGTTTCGATGCGATTGAGCAGTTAATTAGTCATGATTTGCCTGAGCTTTTTGACTTAAGTGACACTTGTCTGCGCGTTTGGGTGCAGCCATTGGAGCAATCTAGCAAAGCAAATCTAGTGTTCAGCGAGACTTCTGAAATGATTAAAACCTGGGTTGCTGCATTGGCTAAACCTTATTGCGGTAAGCCGCCTGCGATTGTGGGGGAGGATTGGTTCATAGACCCATCCATCACGCTTGCTATCATTCCCTTACGCCATGCGCAATTGTTTGGATTTCTAGCATTGGCTAGTGATAGCGAAAATCGTTTTTATGAAGGCATGGGCACAGATTTCTTAAATAAGATAGGTGAACTTGTGAGCGCTGCATTATCAAGACAGCTTGATTTTGCATAATGGATACTACTGACTAAGATATTTTAGATTTGGCGCTGGTATAGAAAACCAATGGCTGTTCAAAACTTAATGGAAATTTCTGAAGAAAAACCAGCTTCTAAAAGCTTGGTTGAGCAATATCTTGATTTTTTAAATTTTGAGCGTGGTTTAAGTGCATTGACGCGGCAAAATTACGCCAGAGATTTGGCGCAATTGATTCAAGCAAGCGAACTGACCAAATTAAGCGAATTGCAAAACACCCATATCAGGCGTTTTGTCGCGGGTTTACACAGCAAAGGCTTGGGTGGAAAAAGTATCGCCCGACTGTTATCTTGCTGGCGTGGATTTTTTAATTATCTGATTCGTGATCATGGCTATACCCAAAACCCTGTATTAGGTTTGCGTGCGCCAAAATCGGCAAAAACTTTGCCGCAAGCTTTATCCATTGAGCAAACCGTTAAACTGGTGAATATTGAAGAAGATAGTGTATTAAGTGCCCGCGACCATGCCATCTTAGAGCTATTTTATTCGTCTGGTTTACGTTTGAGTGAGTTGGTTAATTTGAATATGAGCGCGCTGGATTTTGTAGAAGGCACGGTAACGGTAACAGGTAAAGGCAATAAAACGCGCATTGTGCCACTAGGTGATTTTGCCATCAAAGCCATACAAAGCTGGTTGGCAGTACGCCCCAATGTGGTGAGTGAGCTAGCTGATAAACCTGTCTTTATTGGCTTGCAAGGCAAGCGGATTTCGGCACGTAATATTCAATATCGCATCAAAGAGTGGGCGATCAAACAAGGTATTCATTCATCGGTGCATCCGCATATGCTGCGGCACAGTTTTGCTACACATGTGCTGCAATCCAGCGGAGATTTGCGCGCCGTACAGGAAATGCTTGGTCACGCCAACATTAGCACCACGCAAGTGTATACGCATTTAGATTTTCAGCACTTAAGCAAAATATATGATGCCGCGCATCCAAGAGCTAAAAAGAAACTCGCCAAATAATTAGCAATTAATTCAAATTTTATTTAAATTTTATTTAAATTTGCAGTTTAAATGTACGTTTAGCACCCAATATATATTAATGTACGTTATATAAATTAATAATCACAAACCATTAACCAATGTTAGGAAAACAAAATGGAACATACACTACCGGCTTTACCCTACGCTAGAAATGCGCTTGTACCGCATATTTCAGAAGAAACGCTGGATTTTCACTATGGCAAACATCACCAAACCTATGTGACCAACTTGAATAATTTGATTAAAGGCACTGAGTTTGAAAACAGCAGTCTTGAAGAAATTATTAAAAAATCATCTGGCGGCATTTATAACAATTCTGCGCAAATTTGGAACCACACATTTTTTTGGAACAGCTTGAAGCCAAATGGCGGCGGCGCTCCTACAGGCGCATTAGCCGATGCAATCAACAAAAAATGGGGCAGTTTTGATGAATTTAAGAAAGCTTTTCAGGCTTCAGCGGTTGGTAATTTCGGCTCTGGTTGGACATGGCTAGTTAAAAAGGCGGATGGCAGCGTGGATATCGTGAACATGGGCGCAGCAGGTACGCCATTAACAACAGGCGACAAAGCACTGTTAACAATTGATGTGTGGGAACATGCATATTACATTGATTATCGCAACGCACGCCCTAAATTTGTAGAAGCGTTTTTGGCTTCGCTGGCCAATTGGGATTTCGCAGAAAAAAATTACGCTTAAAATTTGTTGTAAGTTAATAATTAAGACATTGTATGAAAAAGCCCTTGGAGAACCTTGGGCTTTTTTATTTTTAGCCTGAAATTTATGTACAGTTTGTTACCTGGTGATTAATAAAATGATGGCGTATGTTAAGAAAATCTAAAGGAATCTAGTTTATTATATTGACATAGTTAGTTAGCTAACTATAATGATGCTAATCAATTTGGTTTTAAAGATTATTGAATTAAAGCCAATATTTTTTAGGGTTGTTATTTACACAGTTTAATTAGGAGAAATTTTAAAATGAAAAACTTGTTAAGTAGTACATGTGTGTCTTTGCTATTAACTTTGGGGTTGTCGACTAGTGCAGTGGCTGGGGATAGCAACATTAAATCAATTGTTGAATCAGCAAACACAGCTTGGAATCAAGCGCTCAACACTGGCAATGCAAAAGCGTTGTCAAACCAATATGTAGAAAATGCAACACTATCTCCTGGAGATGGAAAGGTTCTGGTTGGCAGAACTGAAATTGAGAGTCTATTCAAGAGTTTTGTTGCAAATGGTGTGCACAACCATACGCTAGAAGTCGTTAATGTGGGCGGTTCTGGCAATATGATTTACCAAATATCTAAATGGAGTGCTAACGGAGCAGAGGCTAATGGCAAAGTGCCGGCTTTTGGTGGAATCACAACAAGTGTCTTGATTAAAGGTGCTGATGGTAAATGGCTAACGCAGTCACAAGTGTGGAACGTTGCTAATTAATTCGCTAATTAGGTCAATTTATGT
>Ga0160182_124237_pt1 | contig 61512 bp, 60 predicted proteins | sample met14sa_FD_108561 | JGI IMG/M metagenome (GOLD analysis project Ga0160182, IMG submission 108561) | Synthetic bacterial communities of pure cultures from sediment of Lake Washington, USA, under high oxygen condition - MT... | ecosystem: Engineered > Modeled > Simulated communities (microbial... >... | reverse complement strand
GTTCTTCGTGCCTTCGTGGTGCATTAATGATCTTTACAATTTTAAATATTCATTTTTCAGCTGGATATACTGTTTGGACGAATATTCCAAAAACTCCTTTTCAGACTCCTTTAAAGGTCTGGCCTGTTTGGCAGGCACGCCCACATAAAGATAACCGCTTTCCAGCCTTTTCCCCGGCGGGACCAGCGCCCCGGCACCCAGCATCACATAATCTTCAAGAACGGCGCCATCCATAATAATCGCACCTATTCCTATCAAGCAATAATCGCCCACGGTACAGGCATGAACCACCGCTCTATGCCCGATGGTAACACCCTTGCCTATCTTTAAAGGGTGGCCTTGCGCCGTATACTTGCCTGCGTGAGTAACATGCAACACGGAGCCGTCTTGTACATTGGTGCCGTCGCCAATAGTAATGCTTTCAACATCGCCTCTGAGCACGGTCGTGGGCCATATGGACACATCATCACCCAAAGTAACGTCGCCAATGACCACAGCGCTGTCATCTATAAACACCGACTCGCCGATTTTTGGCTGCTTATCCTTAAAACTTCTGATTGCCACGTTAACTCCCGCTTATATGCTTACATTATCGATTTTAACAGCCGTTTGCGTAGCGTCACGCTTGTACCCGACTCAACGCAAACAGCGCCAGGACTAATACAGTCAAACTGGGCATAACTGCCATTAGCGGCGGATTAAGATCGTAAATCAACCCGAGATGGCCGACAATTTTATCGATAATATTAAATCCCATGCCGATGACGACGCCTATCATCATCCTTCCGCCAACGTTAATACCGCGTTTAACACCAATAACAAAGGGCGCAGACACCAGCAACATAACCAAAACAACCAGGGGGTTGACCACGCGCCCCCAGAAAGCCAGTTCAAACTCGTGCGATTTTTGATGGTTATCTTTTAAAAAATCGACATACATTGCCAGATCGTACATGGATAGATCATGCGCGTTGACCACAACAATATCCAACAAATCGGGGGCAACGGTTGAGTGCCATATTTGCTCATTCTGGTTACTTGCGGTCATCTGGTCTATCGAAATGCCTGATTGCTTGATGCCCTCTAATTTCCACTGCTGATTGCCTTGAAAAACAGCTTTCTCTGCATGTATTGAATAACGCAAACGGCGCTGATCATCCAGCTCATAAATACTGATGTCCGCCAGATTTCCGTCATCCTGCATTTTTCGTACATTGATGAATTTTTTGCCTTCACGCAGCCAAAGTCCATATTTGACATTCATGACCACCCGCCCTTCATCCACGGCGTTGACCTTAATCATCTGCGCCGCCCGCTCGGCTACCGGCGCGACAAACTCACCGACCAATATTGAAACCACGACCAAAATCAGACCTGCCAGCATAACCGCCCTAATAATGCCCAAAACGGATAAACCGGCAGCTCGCATGGCAATAAGCTCGCGATTATTACCCATCGCACCCAATATAAACAGACTGCCTAATAAGGCGGATGCAGGCATCAACTCATAAAAAACGGAAGGCGAAGTCAGTGCAAGATAATAAAAAATCTCTGTTAAGCCGTAGTGCCCTTTGCCCAGATCCTTTAGCTGATCGCTAAAGGTAAACAAATTGAATAAGGTCAATAATAATAAAGTAGCTACTAAAGAACCCTTTAATATTTCCCTGACTATGTAACCTGTTAATACATTCACTTGCCCACCTTTTCCTTAACCTTCATAACCAGCCATTGCCATCCGTACAATCTTGCCAATAAAACTCCGCCTACCAGCAACAACAAGGTATTGACGCCAAAAACACCCAGCCATGCGGGAATAGTTTGGTTCATTACCCAGCTCTGGCTGACACGAATAAAATTTCCATAGCTGAAATAGATTAAAAAGCCGACCAGCATGTTCCCGTAAACACCGCCCCGAGGTGACATTTGCGCCAAAGGCACGGCAATAAAACTAAGCAACACTATCCCCATCGGTATAGAAAACCGACGCTGCAATTCGGCAATATCGGTTATTTGACCGGAACTCGCCAAAGTACCGCTGGCAACCGACTCCTTTCCGAAATTTGCGGCGGATTCTTTGGTCTCCATTCTCACTGCGTATTCGGTGAACTGTTCAAGCACATAATTTACGGCTCCAGGCTGTCCCTGTATGCGCTCGCCATTTTCCAATACGACATAGCGCCCGTCAGGCAAATCCCTCAACCTGCCCACTTCGGCATTAATAATCGCCAAGCGGTCTCCCTGCCGGTGCTGTACAAAGACCTGGTGCATGGTTTTATCGTCATCGATTTTTTCCACATAAAAAACCAGATCACCCTGACTGTATTCGCTAAATTTTCCGGCGGCAATACCCCTGAGATCGGCCGACTCCTTATCCTGATGCATCAGCTCCTCCATCTTGGCTTCCGCCCAGGGCGAGACGTAAAACGACAAGCCTGCCGACAGCACACTTAAAGGAAAGACCAGCAGGAATATAGATCGATAGACTGTCCCCGCTCCGCCACCTGCTGAAGCCACTGCCGACATTTCCTGATCCCTGTACATTCTGCCCAAGACCATCAACACCGCCATAAACAAGGCCGCCGGTAAAAAGGCGGCGCTGGCAATAATCGTTTTCAAGCCCAGCACGGTCATCAAGGTTTGATTGGATACCTGTCCTTCAACAGCCCTGTCAAGAATCCTGATGAACTGTCGACTAACAATAATGACGACAATCACCGACCAAACCGCCAATAACGTCCTTAACAAGTCCAAAGCAACCATTTTGTCCAAGACCGTAACTAACCTACGCTGCCCCATTTTATAGCCTTTAGTCCAATTCGCTTCCAAGCGTGTCTCCCCCATCAAAAACGTGTGTGCGTTGTTATACAACAAAAGTAAAAGGCGCAAAGCCGAAAGCGCATCGACCACTACCTTGAGCCGGTAAATTATGAACTATTTTATAGAAACCGCGCTATTGGAAGTAGCTCATTATGATTGAGCCGCTCATTTCGCATATCTTAAAAAAATTACACACCCGCCAAAACAAAATCATAATACATTGATTATTATTTGTTTTTTAATCAACCACTCTGATAAAAGGTGTGTTGAATGCCGAATTGTATTATCATTGTCAGCATTTTACTAAAGCCAGTAATTCTAAAGGATCACCAAAAACATGACACCAGCATCTTTGCGTCAATGCCGGATAAATGGAGTATTAACAGTTGTTGCCGGATTTATATGGTTTTTTTTTGCTGGGTTACCGTGACCTGATAGAGCCTGATGAGGGGCGCTACGCCGAAATTGCCAGGGAAATGTTGAACTCCGGCAATTGGATTACACCACGCCTCAACGGATTCAAGTATTTTGAAAAACCGCCTTTGCAGTATTGGGGCTCCGCGATCAGCATGGCCTTATTGGGTGAAACCAATGCGGCAGCTAGAGTATGGTGTTCAGGACTCGGCTTTATCGGCGCCTTATGGGTTGGATTTGTAGGTAGCCAACTTTATGGACGCAGTGCCGGTTATTTCGCATTCCTATTTTCAATCAGCACGGTCCTTTATGCGGGAATGGGACACGCCAACAGCCTGGATATGGGCGTCAGCGCACTGCTGATCATCGCTGTCGGCGCGCTGGCGCTGGCTCAGTCAGTGCGGCATCTGCCGGTACAGGAACGCAACTGGATGCTGCTGGCCTGGGCCGCGCTTGCCGGAGCCACACTCAGCAAAGGCCTCATCGGCCTGGTGCTTCCCGGCGGCGCGCTGGTTCTGTATACCCTCTGGCAACGCGACTGGGCCTTGTGGCGTCATTTGCATCTGGGCAAAGGCTTACTGGTCTATTTATTGATAGCCGCACCGTGGTTTGTTGCCGTCAGTTATGCAAACCCCGAGTTCCCGCATTTCTTTTTCATTCATGAGCATTTCGAGCGTTTTACCAGCGATGTTCACGGACGCACCAAGTCCAACTGGTATTTCTTCGCGGTCTTTGCAATAGGGGCGATGCCTTGGCTATTCTCGTCATTAAACGGCCTGATTAAACCGCCTTTTTCCTGGCGAGCCGAAGCCGGAAAATTTGAAGCCTCAAGATTGCTTTGGGTTTATGCGATTTTTGTATTTTTCTTTTTTTCAATCTCCCACTCCAAGTTACCGGGCTATATTTTGCCGATGTTTCCGGCACTGGCGCTGTTGGTCGGCGAGAACATGGCTAAGCGCAAGCACTTTATTGCCGACGGCATTGTGGCTATAGTGCTTGCGAGCGTTATATTCATTTTCTTTATCTGGCAAGCCGATAATACCGCCAAGCTTGGCAGGTTAGCGGCACACCTCACACTGTTCCGGCCGTGGATTATTGCGACGGCTGTTTTGACAGGCGCGGCCGGTATTTCCACGCTGTTGCTAAGGCACCAAAAAAATCTGGCTATCTCCATTTTCGCTCTCTGCGCCCTGCTTGGCATACAAATGCTTTCATGGGGTTATCAAAGTATCAGCGAGTTACGTTCCAGCAGAGTGATGGCGGAAGCGATTCAAGCCTATATCAACAAGAGCGGCAAAGACACCGTGGAGATTTATGACGTTAATCGCTACGACCAATCGTTGCCTTATTATTTGGGCAGAACCATTAAACTGGTGGGCTTTACCGGAGAACTGGAATTCGGGATTAACCAGGAACCGCAAAAATGGTTAAATGAAACGGATTTTATGCCTTTATGGCTAAATTCAGACCAAGCGATAAGCATACTTACGCAGACAACCTATGACCAATGGCAACAACAAAAAATTCCGATGCACACAATTTATGAAAATTCCCGCTATATCGCGGTGGCTCGCCGATGAACCTTATTAGTTTCTGTATTATCCTGACCGGCGTCATGCTGAATGCGGTCGCGCAATTGGCGCTCAAAGCCAGCGTCAAGGAAATGGGCGTCATCGGCTTGAATTTTTCCTCATCCTCTACGGCATTTCTGAAGTTGGCGTTTGAACCTTTTCTCTGGATCGGTTTGCTTTGCTACGGCATCAGCGTCGTCGTCTGGATATTGGCGCTGTCCAGGGTCGATGTCAGCATCGCCTATCCGATGCTGTCCATGGGCTATGTCGTCAATGCGTTTTTCGCGTGGCAGTTGTTCGGCGAATCCATGAACCCTGCCCGCCTGATCGGGATGGGCATCGTCCTGCTGGGCGTTTACGTTTTAGCAAGGAGTTAAGATGCTGCCATTCACTCGCCCCACGCTCGATACAGAAGAATTTGAAGCCATCAAAGAAGTGCTGCAATCAGGATGGCTGGCAACCGGCCCCAAGGTTGCCGCTTTTGAAACCGCATTGGCCGATTATATCGGCGGCGATGTCCAGCTTCGGGTGTTCAATTCCGGCACCAGCGCGCTGGAAGCCGTTTTGCTGGCCTACGGAATTGGGCCGGGCGACGAAGTTATCGTCCCTGCGATGAGTTTTGTCGCCAGCGCCAATATCATCGTTCGCTGCGGCGCAACGCCTAAATTTGTCGATGTCGATTTGGTCTCCCGCAATATCGATGCTGCTGCGGTTGCGGCGGCAATCACGCCCAACACCAAGGCCGTTATACCGGTGCATTTTGCCGGTCGCGCTGTCGATATGGATCCTATTTATCAGCTGGCCGAGCAGCATGATCTACTGGTGCTTGAAGACGCCGCCCAGGCGATCGGCACTCAATATAAGGGCCGCCAGATCGGCAGTTCGGGTAATCCGGTCTGTTTCAGCTTTCATCCCAATAAGAACATGACCACGATTGAAGGCGGCGCGCTTGCCATCAACGATCCTGTTTTACTGAAAAAAATCGAAGGTATTCGTTTTCACGGCATCGAAAGAGACGCGCAGGGCGGCATGGATGTGACTGCATGGGGCGGCAAAATGAATATGCCGGATGTAAGTGCGGCCTTGGGTTTGGTGCAATTGAACAAACTGGACGGCTTTAACCGAAAACGCCGGACGCTGGTTGAGCGCTATTTACAACAACTTCCTGCCCATGACGCATTGGTGTTGCCTGCCGACGTGGAAGGCCACAGCTGGCATATGTTCTGTATCCTGCTCGATTGGGAGAAGATAGGCATGAACCGCAACCAGACTCTCGAAGTGCTCAAACAGCAATCCATCACTGCAGGCATCCATTACCCGGCTATGCATCTGTTTTCGCTTTATCGTCAATACGGCTATAAGCCCGGCGATTTTCCTAATGCCGAAAGGATCGGCGAGCAAACCTTAACACTCCCGCTATTTCCCGGCATGGAAGAGAATGACGTCGACCGGGTCTGCTCGGCAGTGATTTCATTGCTGAATGGCTCTTAATTAATGAAGAGCAGCGTAATTACCGCGTTGCGCTAAGTTTTACAGCGCTCTTACCGATTTAAAACCATACTCCTGAATTTAAATGACGAACAATTTTGAAACCCCGGAAGTATCCATCGTTATCCCTGTCTATAACGAAGAAGCCGTTTTATCGCTGCTGTTTGAAAGGCTCTACCCCGTCCTGGAAAACCTTAAGCACCGCTACGAAGTCATTTTTGTCGATGACGGTAGCCGCGACCAATCGGCCGCCTTACTCCGCAAGCAGTTTCAACTTTACCCCAATACCACCCGCGTAGTCTTTCTGCGCGCCAACGCCGGACAGCATGCGGCGCTGATTGCGGGTTTTGAACGCGCCAGAGGGAACTATATCCTGACCCTGGATGCCGACCTGCAAAATCCCCCTGAAGAAATCCCCAACCTGCTGCTGCAAATGGATGCCGGTTACGATTATGTCGGCACTATCCGGCGGCAGCGCAAAGATAGCCTCTGGCGGCATTGGGCCTCATTGGCGATGAATCGCTTACGCGAAAAAATCACCCGCATCCACATTACCGATCAGGGCTGTATGATGCGGGGTTATCACCGCGATATTATCGATGCGGTTTTGGCCACCACCGAAACCAATACTTTTATACCGGCACTGGCCTATCTTTATGCCGGAAACCCCACTGAAATCGTTATTGACCACGAAGAACGTGCGGCCGGAGAATCGAAATATTCGCTGTTCAAGCTGATCCATCTTAATTTCGACTTGATGACAGGATTTTCCATTGCCCCCTTGCAGGCATTTTCTTTGCTCGGCATCGGCGTCTCCATACTGTCGCTGCTCTTTGTATTTTATCTGGGCTGGCGCAGACTGACAGTTGGACCGGAAGCTGAGGGCGTTTTTACGCTGTTCGCCATTGTGTTCTTTTTGATCGGCCTTCTGTTGTTCGGTATCGGCCTGTTGGGCGAATACATCGGCCGGATATATTCCCAGACCCGGTCGCGGCCCCGTTATCTGATCAAGGCTGTGCTGGATAATGCCAAGAGCGACAAGTCTTGATGAAGACCTCAGCCGTTGTTTTTGCCTACCACAACATTGGCGTTACCGGCATAGAGTGCCTGCTGCAAGCCGGGGTCGATATTAAACTGGTGGTCACTCACCAGGATGATCCCGAGGAAAATATCTGGTTCGGCAGCGTTGCCGAACTGGCAAACAGGCATCGGATTCCTGTGATAACGCCGGACAATCCCAATCAGGCGGAAGTAATCAAACACATTGCCGACCTTCAACCGCAATGGTTTTTTTCCTTTTATTACCGGCACATGTTGAGCCCCGAACTGCTGGCGATCCCGCCCCGAGGCGCTTACAACCTGCACGGTTCGTTACTGCCTAAATACCGGGGCCGTGCGCCTGTCAATTGGGCGGTTTTGCACGGCGAAGCGACAACCGGCGTCAGCCTCCATCAAATGGTGGAAAAGCCCGATGCGGGTTCGCTGATTGACCAGCAAGCCGTCGCCATTTTGCCCAACGATACGGCGCACGATGTTTTTTTGAAGCTTACCCCGGCCGCAAAAACGCTGCTGGATCGCTGTTTGCCATTGCTGCTGACCGGAAGCATAGAACCCAAACCGCTGGATCTTGCTCAAGGCAGCTATTTCGGCGGCCGCAAGCCGGAACACGGCCGCATCGACTGGAATCAATCGGCCTGGACGATCCATAATCTGGTCAGGGCTGTGGCGCCGCCTTATCCGGGCGCATTCTTCGATAGTAGCGGCAAGCGTTTTTTCCTGCTCGGCAGTCATTACAGCGACGAAACCGCCGTGCATTCGGGCAAAGTTTGCATCTATTGGGCCGACTCCACGGATGAAGGAGGTAGAGCAATGCATGGAGCAATTGCCGAGGACGGCCATTTTTATGCCGACTGCGCCGATAACAAACGCTTCCGTATTGAACAACTTAGCTGCGACGGCATAACGCTGGATCATTCCGCTTTCAAAGCCATGACCGGTGATGAACTGTTATCGCTAAACGACTAACAATTTTTAATCTAACCAACTAGGAACTTATGAACGTACTCATACTGGGTGTCAATGGTTTTATCGGCCATCATCTTTCGAAACGCATACTCGAAACCACCGATTGGCATGTCTACGGTATGGACATGCAATCCAACCGTGTTGAAGCATTCCGCGAGCATGAACGCTTTCATTTTTTTGAAGGCGACATCACCATTAATCATGAGTGGATGGAATATCACATTAAAAAATGCGACGTGATTCTGCCGCTGGTTGCAATCGCCACGCCCGCCACTTATGTGACCCACCCGCTGGCGGTATTCGAACTGGATTTCGAGGCGAACCTGCCGATTATCCGCGCCTGCGTTAAATACAGAAAACGCGTGCTGTTCCCTTCGACCTCGGAAGTTTACGGCATGTGCAAGGATGATGAATTCCATCCTTACGAATCCGAACTGGTCTTGGGCCCGCTGAACAAACCGCGCTGGATTTACTCCTGCTCCAAGCAATTGCTGGATCGGGTTATCTGCGCTTACGGTCAGGAACAAGGTTTCGATTACACGCTGTTCAGGCCTTTTAACTGGATAGGCCCCGGCCTCGACAGCATCCATACGCCAAAAGAAGGCAGCTCACGGGTAGTAACCCAGTTCCTGGGACATATCGCCCGAGGCGAATCCATCAAGCTGGTCGATGGCGGACAGCAACGCCGCAGTTTTACATTTGTCAGCGATGGTATCGACGCCTTGGTACGCATCATCAAAAATGAAAACGGCAAGGCGACCGGCAATATATATAACATCGGCAATCCGGCCAACGACCTGTCAATCAGGGAACTTGCCGAACTGATGCTGAAAATCGCCAAGGAACACCCGGAATATAAGGACCTGGCCGCCAAAGTCGAACTGATCGATACCAGCGCCAATGATTACTACGGAAAAGGTTACCAGGATGTTAAAACCCGGGTGCCCTGGATCAACAACACTATGGATGATCTGGGCTGGAAGCCTGAAGTTACCGTGGAAGATGCCTTGCGCAAAATTTTCGACGCTTACAGCCATGAGGTTGCAGCCGCAAGGGAACTGATCGATCAAGACCAAACCCTATGAAAATCGCACTGAAAGTCGATGTGGATACACTGCGCGGTACGCTGGAAGGCGTGCCCGCGTTGCTGGATTTGTACCAACGCTACGGCGTAAAAGCCACATTTCTTTTCAGCCTCGGCCCCGACCATACCGGTCGGGCGCTGCGCCGGATATTCAGGCCCGGATTTTTCAGCAAGGTTCAGCGTACCTCGGTGCTCAGCCACTACGGACTGAAAACCCTGCTCTACGGCACCTTGCTTCCCGGCCCGCATATCGGCCGGAGGGGGCGCGACATCATGCGCCAAGTCGAGAAGGCCGGGCATGAAGTCGGTGTGCATTGCTATGACCACATCCGCTGGCAGGATTTTGTCGCCAACCGCGATGCCGAGTGGACGCAAAAAGAAATGCAGGCGGCCATCGATTCATTTCAGCAAGTATTCGGCCACCAGCCTTCCGTGCATGGCGCGGCCGGCTGGCAACTGAACAAACACACCTTACAGCTGGAACAGCAACTGGGCTTTCGTTATGCCAGCGACTGCCGCGGCCAGTCACCGTTTATCCCCCACATGGAAGGCGAAACCTTTCAATGCCCGCAAATCCCCACCACCCTGCCGACCTTGGACGAACTGCTCGGCTGCAATGGCATCACCGAAGCCAACGTGCATGAAGCGGTATTCGCCGCCAGCCGCAAGCCCGCGCCGGAAGGTCATGTGTATACCTTGCATGCAGAACTGGAAGGCATGAAACTGCTGCCGGTCATGGAAAAACTGCTGCAACTGTGGCAAAAAGCCGAAGATGACATCGGTACGCTGGCAGATTATGTCGCCGACCTCAATACCGCTATACTGCCATGCCATGAATTGGTTATGTCGGAAATTGAGGGGCGTTCCGGTATATTGGCCGTGCAAGGCTCGAAGATTGACGTAGGCCGGAATAAGACTACCCAAGCGTAGCGCGAGGTAGTGTTTCCGGCGCACGCCCTGCGAATCCGCCGAAAACACCCGTTTTCGCTATTACCGACAGCTGGACGGGGCATGTTGCCCCGTCCGAAACGTTTGGCGCTGGTTAAGTGTAACTGTTTAGCTCAGGCATCTCAGAAACGTTAGGGACGGGGTTGCAACCCCCGCCCCGCTTTTGGGATCTTAATGAATCCACAGGGGAAGATAGGATCAAAAACGTATGATTACTCCCATCAATCAGCAACTGCTCAAAAAGCTTAGCATGGAGGCCATAGCATCGCCTCGCCGTCGTAAGAACCACAATTTTCATGAAAATAGTGAAGCTCAAACGCACCGATTATTAAATGCTATAGAACCAAATTCATATGTTATGCCACACAAGCATAACGACCCAAACAAAGGGGAAACTATAATTTGCCTTTCCGGCAAACTGGGCTTAATAGTTTTCGATTCAACAGGCAACGTTGAGCAAAAGCTAACGTTAGAAGCAAATAGCGAGACTGTTGGAGTTGACATTCCTTACGGTACTTTTCACACGGTGTTCGCATTGAAAAATGGAACCGTGTTCTTTGAAGCTAAAGCAGGGCCATTTGTTCCACTTAAAGCTGAAGAGCAAGCACCATGGGCCCCAGTCGAAGGTGATGATTCAGTTACAAATTATCTCGCAACGCTCTATGCTATGTTTGATTGATTTGAAAACCCAAAGTTTATTATCCATATCTTTATTACACTTAAGAAGACGCCTTCATAAGCTGTTAATTGGTACTATGCCCAATCCCCGTTACCAACTCCGTAGGCCGGAAACACCTGTTTGAGCGATAGCGAAAACAGGTGTTTCCGGCAAACATCGTGCGAATCCGCCGGAAACGCCACCTCGCGCTACGCGCTTGGATGGCCTTATTCCGGCCTACTTGACTTAGCTTTACGTTATACGGACACGGAAAATAAGGAAAAGGAAAATGATATATCGATATTGCACACCTGCTGGGTTTGATATTCTACTTAATTTGAGGCTAAAAGCCTCTCAAATTTCTGAATTCAATGACCCATTTGAATTGGCTCTTGGTGTTCAAATAAAAACAGCCGAGGCGAATATTCAAAAAGACTTTGAAGAGCGGCCTGATCTTTTGGCCGATTGGAAAGTGACTATGAGGGAACAGAAAATCTCATTCCAAGAAGATTCTATTGAAGATATCATCCAAAAAGTTGCCGCTTTCCAAATATCAGACCTTAGAAGAGTCGCCGAACTTATTCGAAATGAATGGAATGATAAACTCGGCGTTGCTTGTTTTTCCAGAGATTTCGATATAATCCAAATGTGGGCTCATTACGCCGACGATCACAAGGGTATTATAATTGGGATTGACGAGAAAGTTTTAACCTCCAAATCAGAGGAACTCTTCGATATTGAATATAAAAATGAACTCACAAGAATCCCCGTATTTGCAAATCCTGAAAACATCCCTCTGTATGAGCCTTACATCAAGCAGGCCTTACATCGTAAAGAGGAGAAGTGGAGTTATGAAAAGGAGGTACGGGTTTATATAGATTTGGACAAGAAAAGCCCCGATGGCAGATTTTATATAGGCATTACGGCAGATGCGGTGAAAGAAATTTACTTAGGCTTGCGTGTTCATGAGACAACCGAAATCATTGCCAAAGAAATTGTTAATAGACCAAAATTTAGGCATCTTAAGCTTTTCAAAATGAGTATGCACTCTGATGAATACAAGTTGGTGCGAACAAAAATAGAAATGTAATCTATCGCTCTCTCCAATTTTCTCCATCCCATTTTCAATTTCCTGTCGACAAACAAAGACCGCTCTGCATTGGCTGTAGTCTGTGGTTTTATCTTTAAAAAACCAACATACTTTCAGAAGGGGCTGAGTAAAAACTTCATGTCCTTCGTGTCTTCGTGGTGAATCTATAAAATCCAATTTACCGCCAACCCTACCTCCCCAATCAAAAACCGATATTTGTGTTGTATAATCCCAGCTAAACGGCCCATCTTGTAACGCGCTATTTTCCAGCCCGCTCAAGATAATGCTCTATTCAACAAATAACCGAGTAAGTTATGGACTATTCAATAGAAACCGCGCCACTAGAAGAACTGCAATGCGATTGTGTTATTGTCGGTGTTTATCAAGACCAACAACTCAGTCCATCAGCAACCGCCCTTAACAACAGCACCAACGGGCTGATTAACAACATCGTCAGCCGCGGCGACCTGAGCGGAAAAAACGGCGAAACCGTGTTAATCAACGCGGTTCCGGGCAGCAAGATTGAACGCATTTTGCTGGTCGGTCTGGGCGAGAACAAGCCTTTATCCGGCAAAAACTACAAAAAAACCTTGCTGGCCGCCGTCAACAGCCTGAAAAAGCCGCAAATAAAATCGGTCGTCTGCTGCCTGGCGGAATGCGATGTGACAGACCGCGACCGGCAATGGAAATCTCAACAAATCATCGAAGTTTTTAACGATGCCGCGTATCAATTTACCCACACAAAATCCGATAAAGAAACCGAAAGCAAGATTGAAAAAATCTCCATTGCCGCCTCGGAGACTGAACAGGCTTTGACGCACGCCGGATTAGTGCAAGGCAAGGCTGTTGCCGAAGCTATGAATTTAACCAAGCATCTTGGCGATTTACCGGGCAACCTCTGCACCCCGACCTTTCTTGCCGAACAGGCGCTTGAACTGGGTAAAAAATACGCCAGTCTGGCGGTTAAGATACTGGAAGAATCCGACATGGCGGCACTGGGCATGGGCGCTTTCCTGTCCGTCTCGCGCGGCAGTCGTCAACCTGCAAAGTTAATTACCCTGGAGTATCAAGGCGGTGAGAAAAACGCCAAGCCTATCGTGCTGATCGGCAAAGGCCTGACCTTTGACGCGGGCGGCATTTCATTAAAACCGGGCCCCGGCATGGATGAAATGAAATACGACATGTGCGGCGGCGCGACTGTTCTGGGTACCTTGCTCGCCGTAGCGCAAATGCAGCTGCCGCTGAATATTATCGGCCTGATCCCTTCATCGGAAAACATGCCCGATGGCGACGCCAATAAGCCTGGCGATATTTTAACCAGCATGTCCGGTAAAACCATTGAAGTGTTAAATACCGACGCCGAAGGCCGCCTGCTGCTTTGCGACACCTTAACCTATGCGGAACGCTACAACCCCGATGTGGTGATAGACATCGCCACCCTGACCGGCGCGGTTGGAGTGGCTTTAGGCCGAGTGCCCAGCGGCCTGCTCGGCAACGACGACGCCTTGTGCAATGAACTGACTGCGGCCGGTGAGATCGCCAACGACCCTGTCTGGCGCTTACCGCTCTGGGAAGAATACCAGGAACAACTTAAATCCAATTTCGCCGACATGGCCAATGTCGGCGGCAAAGATGGCGGCACCATTACCGCCGCCTGTTTCCTGGCGCGATTCGCCGAAAAATTCCGCTGGGCTCATCTGGACATTGCCGCCACGGCTTGGCGCACCGGTCCAACCAAAGGCGCGACCGGCCGTCCTGTGCCGCTATTAAGCCAATATCTGATCAGCCGTGCGCAACCATCACAGAACATAAGTGGCTGAAGTCAGCTTTTATATACTGCCGTCGGAATCGCTGGAAGAGAGGTATCTGTTTGCCTGCAAACTGATCGAGAAAGCCTATCGTAGCGGCAGTTTTTGTTACGTGCTGACCGATTCTGCCGAACAAAGCCGAACCATAGACGACCTGCTCTGGACTTTCAGGGCAGGCAGTTTTATTCCGCACCAGATATACACCGGCGAGCCGCCTGATATCGCCAGGGATGGTGTGTATGCCGCAGGCTCGCCGGGAGCGAGCGCGGCCACGGAAAAAGTCATCCTGATCGGCTCGCTGGATGCGCCCGAACACTGGCAAAAAGTCCTGTTCAACCTATCCTCGCGCTATCCTGACGTAGGGCCGCAAACCGAGCGCATTCTTGAAATACTGGATAATAGCGAAACAACCAAAGAAGCGGGCAGAAACCGTTATCGCCGGTACCAACAGTCAGGCATGCCGGTTACTACGCATAAAGACTGGTAACAAATAAATCATCATACGCATCAACTATTACAAAAAAAGAGCGCCCATCCATGGAAAAAACATACGCCCCTCATTCAATCGAACAACGCTGGTATCAAACCTGGGAAGATAAAGGCTATTTTGCAGCCAAACCGGAGGGTGAATCCTATTGCATCATGATCCCGCCGCCCAACGTCACCGGCAGTTTGCACATGGGCCATGCGTTTCAGGACACCATCATGGATGCGCTCACCCGTTACCACCGCATGAAAGGCTTCAGCACCTTATGGCAGCCGGGCACCGACCATGCGGGTATTGCCACGCAAATGGTGGTGGAACGTTTATGCAATGCGGAAGACAAGACCCGCCATGACTATGGGCGTGAAAAGTTCATCGAAAAAATCTGGGAATGGAAAGAGGAATCCGGCGGCACGATTACCCGCCAATTGCGGCGCATGGGCTCTTCGCTGGACTGGAACAAAGAGCGTTTCACAATGGATGACGGCATGTCCGATGCGGTGCAGGAAGTGTTTATCCGGCTTTATGAAGAAGGCCTGATTTATCGCGGCAAGCGCTTGGTTAACTGGGACCCCGTTTTACATACCGCGGTTTCCGATCTGGAAGTGTTGTCGGAAGAAGAAAACGGCTCAATGTGGCATTTGCGTTATCCGCTATCGAACGGCCAGGGACATTTGATCGTCGCCACTACACGCCCTGAAACCATGCTGGGTGACGCGGCGGTAGCGATTCATCCGAATGACGAGCGCTATAAGCATCTGCTCGGCGAGTTCGTGGAACTGCCGTTAACCGGACGCCGTATTCCGATTATTGCCGACGAGTATGTCGATCCCGAATTCGGCACCGGCTGCGTCAAGATCACCCCGGCCCATGACTTTAACGATTACGAGGTCTGGACGCGCCACCGTCATACGTCGGCTATCCAGGACTTGCCGCATGGCGGCTTGATTAATATTTTAACTGTCGACGCGAGCATCTGTGCCGAAGAGTTAGTCCCTGTTCAATATCAAGGCCTTGATCGCTTTGACGCGCGTAAGAAAATCGTCGCCGATCTTGATGCCGCAGGTTTGCTGGAAAAGATCGCCGACCATAAATTGATGGTGCCGCGCGGCGACCGGACCAACAGCGTTATCGAACCGCTGTTGACCGATCAGTGGTATGTCAAAGTAGCGCCGCTGGCCGAACCTGCGATTGCCGCTGTTGAAAACGGCGACATCAAGTTTGTACCGGATAACTGGAAAAACACTTATTTTGAATGGATGCGCAATATCCAGGACTGGTGTATCTCCCGGCAAATCTGGTGGGGGCATCGCATCCCCGCTTGGTACGACGAACTGGGCAATATTTACGTCGGCAACTCCGAGCAGGCCGTTCGCGCCAAGCATAAGCTGTCGGCCGACTACCCGCTTAAACAGGATGAAGATGTACTGGACACCTGGTTCTCATCGGCGTTATGGCCTTTCTCCACACTGGGCTGGCCGGAAAACACCGAAGAACTGGCCAAGCATTATCCGACCAGCGTACTGGTGACCGGCTTCGACATCATTTTCTTCTGGGTGGCGCGGATGATTATGATGGGCCTGAAATTCCAGGGCAAAGTACCGTTTAAGGAAGTCTATATCCATGGTTTGGTACGCGATGCCGAAGGACAGAAGATGTCCAAGTCCAAAGGCAACGTGCTCGACCCGATTGACATCATCGACGGCATAGAACTGGAAGCGTTGGTTGCAAAACGTATTTCCGGCATGATGCAGCCGCATTTGGCAAAGAAAATCGAGCAGGATACGCGCAAACATTTCCCTGACGGCATCCAGTCTTACGGCACCGATGCGTTGCGCTTTACCTTTGCTTCATTAGCGTCCACCGGCCGCGACATTCGCTTTGACCTTGCCCGCACCGAAGGTTACCGCAATTTCTGCAACAAACTGTGGAACGCGGCGCGTTTCGTGCTGATGAATACAGAAGAGCAGGACAACGGCTTATCCGATGCGCCTTGCCAATATAGCCAGGTGGACCGCTGGGTTACTTCCCGTCTGCATCAGGTAACGGCTGTAACCAGCAACGCTATCGACAATTACCGTTTTGACCTCGCGGCCCAAGCCATTTATGAATTCACCTGGAATGAATACTGCGACTGGTATCTGGAGCTGGCAAAAATATCCCTGCAATCGAATGATGCGGCGTTGCAACGCGGCACGCGTAAAACCCTGCTGACGGTTCTGGAGTCGATTTTACGTTTGGCGCATCCGATCATGCCGTTTATCACCGAAGAAATCTGGCAACGGGTCGCGCCGTTGGCAGGTATTGAAGCTGACACCATCATGTTGCAACCTTATCCGGTTGCCGATGAAGCGCACATCGACAGCAATGCGATCGCCGAAACCAACTGGGTGATGAATTTTATTCTGGGTGTGCGCCGTATTCGCGGCGAAATGAATATCGCCCCCAGCAAACCGCTGCCGATATTTTTGCAAAACGGTTCTCTTGCTGACCAGCAAAGCTTAAACAACAACCTGGTTTATCTGCAAAAATTGGGCAGACTGCATTCAATTACCTGGTTAACGCCTAATGAAAGTACGCCGGAATCGGCAATTGCTTTAGTTGGCGAGATGAAAATCCTGATTCCAATGGCAGGCCTGATTGACAAAGAAGCGGAACTGGCGCGACTGGAAAAGGAAATTCAAAAAATCAATAATGACTTGCCCAGAGTCGAAGGCAAGTTAAATAACCCGGCGTTCGTCGATAAAGCGCCGCCGGAAGTGATCGATAAGGAAAAAGCCAAGCTGGCCGATTTGCGTTCAATGCTTAACAACCTTGAAGAGCAGCAACGCAAAATACAGGCTTTATAAGAAAAGCAGACGAAAGGCTAAAGGCAAAGGAAATCCCTCCTTTAGCCCTTAGCCTTTCGCCTTGTACCCTCCCCCTTTTTCATCTATATTTATTCAAACAACCGACAAAGCAATCATCATACCTATGACTACCGCATCAACAAATTTACAATTTAGTGGCCTTACACGGTGCTTGATTGAAAAAGGCTTGCTAACTGAGAGCGATGCGCAAATTCATAGTCAGGAAGCACAAAAAAACCAGATCCCGCTAATACGCTATCTTGTTGCCAATAAGCTGATTAACAGCAAAGCCTTAGCGTATCAAGCCTCGCAAGAATTCGGCGTCCCTTTTTTTGATCTGGATGCCATTGACTTCCGTAGGCTCCCTATCAATCTGGTCAGTGAAAAGCTGATCCGCAAATGCCATGCGCTGCCCCTGTTCGCCAGAGGCAAAACCCTATTCGTGGCCGTATCGGACCCGACCGACTTTCGCGCTCTGGATGACATCAAGTTTCACAGTCGCCTTAACCCCGAAGCCATTCTGGTTGAAGAAGACAAACTGATCAAAGCCATCGAAGCCTCCTTAGAGGCCGCCGATACATCGATGACTGATATGCTTGATGAGGATCTGGAAAACCTGGATATCACCGGAGGCGAAGAAGATAACGCGAAAGCCGATGTTAACTCGGATATTGATGATGCGCCGATTGTCCGTTACGTCAACAAGATACTATTGGACTCCATCAAACAGGGAGTATCCGATATACACATGGAACCCTACGAAAAAACTTTCCGCATCCGCTATCGATCGGACGGCATACTCCGCCAGGTTGCCTCCCCCCCTCCCAGCATCGCCAACAGACTTGTCTCCCGCCTTAAAGTCATGTCTAAAATGGATATTGCTGAGCGCCGGGTTCCGCAGGACGGCCGTATCAAAATGACCTTGTCCAAGAATCGTGCAATTGATTTCCGGGTAAATACCTGCCCTACCTTATTCGGCGAAAAAGTCGTTTTGCGTATCCTGGACCCCACCAGCGCCCAGCTGGGTATCGAAAAACTGGGTTTTGAGCCGGAACAACAACGGATTTTCCTTGAGGCTATCAATAAACCCTACGGCTTAGTGCTGGTAACAGGGCCAACGGGTAGCGGTAAAACGGTTACGCTCTATACGGGGTTGAATATCCTCAACACCATGGAGCGCAATATTTCGACCGCCGAAGACCCTGTCGAAATTACCGTGGAAGGCATCAATCAGGTCAATATGAATCCTAAAGCAGGCCTGACCTTCGCCAGTGCTTTACGCGCCTTTTTACGGCAGGATCCTGACATCATCATGGTGGGCGAGATTCGTGATTTGGAAACCGCCGAAATCGCCGTCAAAGCCGCGCAAACCGGACATTTGGTGTTATCGACCTTACACACCAATGATGCGCCGCAAACTTTGAATCGCCTCATGCAAATGGGCATTCCCCCCTTCAACATTGTTGCTGCGGTCAACTTGATTATGGCTCAACGTTTGGGTCGACGACTCTGTGAACACTGTAAAGTCCCCGCCAATTTTCCTGATAAAGTCCTCCTTGATGCAGGCTTTAAACAAGAAGAGTTGCACGACCTTAAAATATTCAGCGCGGTGGGCTGCGAGCATTGCACCAATGGCTATAAAGGCCGAGTCGGCGTTTATCAAGTCCTGACGCTCACCGACAAAATGCGCTCACTGATATTAAACGGGGGTAATACCGATCAACTGGCGGAATGCGCCTTGGCGGAAGGCTTTAATGACTTACGCAGATCAGGATTAAACAAAGTGCGCATGGGCATGACCAGCCTGGAAGAAATTGATCGAATCACCAAGGAATAAACATGGCAGAGCAAACTGAACAAATCGATTTCGTCTGGTCGGGAACCGATAAAAACAAAAAGAAAACCGGAGGAATAATCTCTGCAAAAACCGAAGTTATTGCCAAAACCGAGCTGCGGCGGCAGGGCTATCGGGTTGTTACATTCAAGAAAAAACCCAAGCCGCTATTCAGCGCAAAAGTCCAGGCTATCACGCCGGGCGATATAGCCATTTTTGCCAGACAATTAGCCACCATGCTAAAAGCGGGCGTGCCTTTGGTTCAGTCATTCGATATTGTCGGAAAAGGCCACGACAATGCCAGCATGGAGATTCTGCTGCTGGGCATCAAAGCCGACATCGAAGGCGGTGACACCTTAGCCGAAGCCCTTAACAAAAGGCCGCTGTATTTTGATGAATTATTTTGTAACTTGGTTGCAGCAGGCGAACAGGCGGGGGTATTAGAAACGCTGCTGGATAAGATCGCCACCTACAAAGAAAAAACCGAGTCTATGAAGAAAAAGATCAAAAAGGCCCTGACCTATCCGATCGCCGTCATAGTCGTGGCTTTTGTTGTCACCACCATCCTGCTGATTTTTGTGGTACCGGTTTTTGCCGACATGTTCAAAAGCTTTGGCGCAGATTTGCCCGCCTTCACCAAAATGGTTGTTCATATGTCCGAATGGATGCAGGCATGGTGGTATATTGTTGTCGGTATTGTTGTCGGCATCGTTTACACATTCGGCTATTTTAAAAAGCGATCCAGAGCATTTAATCATTTCCTGGATAAAACCCTGCTAAAACTTCCGATAGTCGGCCTCATTTTAAACAAGTCCGCTGTTGCGCGTTTTGCCAGAACCTTGGCAACCATGTCAGCAGCGGGGGTACCCTTGGTAGAGGCTCTGGAGTCCGTTGCCGGCGCCTGCGGCAACATTATCTACACCGAAGCCGTTTTAAAAATGCGCGAAGAGGTGGCAACCGGACAAAGACTTCAATTCGCCATGCAGCAAGCAGGTCTTTGGCCGCATATGGTGGTACAAATGGTGGCTATAGGCGAAGAATCAGGCTCCATGGATTCTATGCTGTTGAAAGTTGCCGACTTTTTCGATGAAGAAGTCGACAATCTTGTTGATAATTTGAGCAGCTTAATGGAGCCTATTATTATGGTGATTTTGGGCACTTTAGTCGGCGGCCTGGTTGTCGCCATGTATTTGCCGATATTTAAAATGGGTGCCGCGGTCGGCTAATTGCCTCACCTGCCAAAAAAGGCAAATTAATCAGCATAACGGCCCATTCGCCTTGTTTTTAAATTGCTCCAGTAGAAGCGGCTATCAACCTCAGTCGATACAGCCTTAAGTTAAGCTACTCGCAAAGCGCCCACCGTAGAACACTAACCCTCAAAAAAATACAGATGCAACAGCTTAGTATGCTTTTAAATATACCCACTCTCTTTTCGGTACTGGCCGGTGTTATCGGCCTGCTTGTCGGCAGTTTTCTCAATGTTGTTATCTATAGATTACCGGTAATGATGCAACGAGGATGGCGTAAGGAGTGTTTGGACTATCTGCAAATCAGTCCGGAAACAGCACCAGCCGACGACGCCCTGAATGCAGGATCGGCAGAAGAACCCTTCAACCTGATTCTCCCCCTATCCCGCTGCCCCAACTGCAACACGCCCATCAAGCCTTACCAGAACATTCCGGTCATCAGCTACCTTTTTTTAAGCGGCAAATGTGCAAAATGCGGCTGTCGCATTTCAATGCGTTATCCGATCATAGAAGCTTTCACGGCGCTAGCCTCAATCGTAGTGGCTTGGCATTTCGGCTACACGCCCCAGGCCGTTTTTGCCTTGCTGTTAACCTGGTCGTTGATTGCGTTAATTTTTATCGATGTCGACCACCAGTTATTACCCGACTCCATCACCCTACCCATGCTTTGGCTGGGGATGTGCCTGAGCCTGTTTAATGTATATACCGATGCCCACGCCAGCATCATCGGCGCTGTTGCCGGCTATACGGCCCTTTGGGCGGTCTTTCACCTGTTTAAACTGGCAACCGGCAAAGAAGGCATGGGCTATGGCGATTTCAAATTGTTGGCGTTATTCGGTGCCTGGCTAGGCTGGCAGTGCTTGCCGATTATCATTTTATTATCGTCGCTGGTCGGCGCGGTCATTGGAGTGGGCATGATCATTTTTGTCAAACACGATCATAACGTCCCCATTCCCTTCGGCCCCTATTTAGCTGCCGCCGGATGGATCGCGTTATTATGGGGAAATGACCTCAACCACCTCTATTTGACCACCGTAGGCCTGTAAGGTCATGCTGAAAGTCGGCCTCACCGGCGGCATAGGCTGCGGAAAATCAACTGTTGCCGAAATTTTCGCCGACTTGAATATCCCGGTGCTTGATGCCGACCAAATAGCCCATAGCCTGGTCGAAAAAGGCCAACCCGCGCTAACTCGAATACAGCAGGAATTTGGCGCGTCCATCCTGAACCCGGACGGTTCGCTGAACAGATGGCATCTCAGGGAAATAGTTTTTTCCGACCTTAAGCAAAAACAGAAACTTGAATCGATACTCCATCCCTTAATCTATAAAACCCTACAAGCGGAACTTGAACCGCTGGTCGCTCCCTACTGCATTATAAGTATTCCATTATTATTCGAAACCGACATGACGCATCTTGTTGACCGGATACTGGTTATCGACTGCCCGGTTAAAACACAGATCGAACGCGTTAAAATCAGGGATAACCTGACTATTGAAAGAATACAATCCATAATTGACAATCAAGTATCGCGCGCATACAGAATAGCAAAAGCCGATGATTTGATTGATAACTCAACGACTGATTATAGACTTGCAGAACAGGTAAAAAAACTGCACAATTTATATCTTTCATTAAGCGCTTGCCGGGATTAACTTGTCTGTGAACACCACTATTACCTATGAATTTCCACTCAATGAACGCATCCGGGTTTTCATACGGTTAGAACAACTTTTCCAACAATTCAGCCATTTCTTAACGGGGGAGACGGTTGCCGATAAACGCGCCGCGATTAATGTGCTGCTCGACATCATGACAATTTTCAGACGCAATGACCTGAAATCGGAAATACTGAAAGAGCTGGATCGCCACGCCAATGTGCTGAATAAAATCGCCCATAACCAGAGCGTCGACACCCAAAAACTGGAAGAACTGCTTAACAAATTAAATGAAACCAGCAAAAAGCTTTATGCCACCAACGGAAAGATTGGCACCCGCGTCATGGAAAGCGACCTGTTCCAGAGCATAGCTCAACGCAGTTCCATCCCTGGCGGCACCTGCTCCTTTGATTTACCCGAATTCCATTATTGGCTGGAACAGGATGAAGCCATTCGATTAAAAGACCTGGAACACTGGAGCAAGCCCTTTGCCGACATTCGTATCGCTATTGACCTAATCCTTAATTTTATCCGTAATTGCAGCTCGCCTACCCAAGAGGTTGCTGAAGCAGGCTTCTTTCAATTTTTGCTGGACACCAACCAACCCCATCAACTGCTTAAAATAAGCCTGGATAAATCCATACACTGCTTTGCAGAAATCAGCGGCGGCAAACACCGCTGCACCATCCGGTTCATGGCGCCGTCTTCCGACAACAAACGTCCTACACAAAGCCCTGATGACATTCCTTTTTCCTTAACCTGCTGTCTTTTCTAATGCCGTCATCCAGCAAACCGCTCATTGTAAAATGCCCCAACTGCGGATGTTCTGTACCCTGGGTTCCTGAACAACAATCCAAACCATTCTGTTCCGAACGTTGTAAATTGATTGATCTGGGAGAATGGGCAATGGAAGAAAAGAGGATTCCCGGACAATCAGTGTCATTGGAAGACGATAGCGAGGACGATACTTTTTTTCATTAACCGGGCTACCTACCTTATCCCGCGGAAGCATCGCCACCGGCACGACAAGATACGCCCGACTGCAAATCCTGTACTTCAAATGCCCCAGGTTGCCGGTCAAAACAAGACTGGCGTGACGGGGCTCATCTAAAAAATGCCCAATATTTAAGTTTGGCTTTGCAATGCTGGATGCCTCTGCCCCTTGAATATTCTTGCGTTACAAAGTAATTTTATAGTCCTCCTTCCTTCAATTGACATAGCAACAACACTAACACCCCGCTTGCTGCCAACGTTACCGCGGGAGACACCTGAATACCTTTTCCATGCGCGTACACCAGAATACCAAACCTGCCCTATGGCAACCACTATAAGGAAATCTAATCATGGCTATAGAAATAGAACATAAATTTTTGCTCGCCAACGATGACTGGCGCAAGCACGTTAGCCACTCGGTAAAATATCGACAGGGCTATTTAAGCTCTCAGGCAACCAGCTCAATCAGGGTTCGGATCAGCGACGACCATGCCTGGTTGAACATCAAAACGGCGACTATCGGCACTCACCGGCATGAATACGAATACGAAATTCCGATGACTGATGCAAATGAGATATTAGATAATCTTTGCAGAAAACCATTAATCGAAAAAACCCGTCATTTCGTCACTGACGATGCCAATCTTTGGGAGATAGATGAGTTTGAAGGTGACAATCAGGATTTGATAGTCGCTGAAATTGAACTGGACGAAACAGGACAATCTTTCTCAAAACCGTCCTGGTTAGGCTTGGAAGTCACCGGAGATTTGCGTTATTACAACAACAATCTCGCGGCACATCCTTACTCGGAATGGCGCGAAGACTAAATATTTCATAGACATATTGAAATATTATGAGTTTTGTTCTATATTTTTCCGCATGAAAAAATTAGTTTTTGTTGTTTTATTGCTACTATCAACTCAATGTTTTGCGGAGAGCCTTAAAGACTCTTTAAAAAACATTGAAGCCGAATGGGCATCTGTTTACTACAGCATGCCCAAAAGTAAACAAGGGCCGGCTTATGTTCAACTGCTCGATAAAGCTGCGACCTTGGCCCGGCAATATCCGAATGCCGCCGAACCCATTTTCTGGCAGGCCGTGCTAAAGGCGACTTATGCCGAACAACAAGATGCTTTTTCTGCGCTTGGCGCCATTCATGAGGCCCGTGATTTACTAATCAAAGCCATCAAAATAAACCCGAAAACCATGGGCGGATCGGCTTATGTAACACTGGGCACGCTTTATTACATGGTGCCCAAATGGCCTATCTCATTCGGCGATGACGACGCCGCCAAACAAATGCTGGAAGCCGCGCTGAAGATCAATCCTGACGGCATTGATGCCAACTATTTTTACGGCGAATTTTTGTTGCTACATAACAAACCCAACGAGGCGGCCCTTTATTTTGAAAGGGCAACCGCGGCCCCGGCCCGTACTGAACAACTTTATGCCGACAATCAACTTAAAGCGGAAGCAAAACTCGCCTTAAAAAACACTCACGAACGAAAAATCAACGGCGAAAAAGGCATATTTTTATCTGTATTTAGTTCGGCAAGCGCAAAGTAAGCCTTATACTCACCACCACACCCCCCTTCTGCTAAATGACACCTTTAACAAACTCGGCATTCAATCATGTAATGCTTTCTGCTAGAATAGCGCCCTAAATTAAAAATTAACTTTCCTGGTAAAAATTATGGCTTTTGTCGTCACCGAAAACTGTATTAAATGCAAATTTACTGATTGTGTAGATGTATGCCCTGTAGATTGCTTTCATGAAGGCCCTAACTTTCTGGTTATTGATCCTGATGAATGTATTGATTGCACGTTATGCGAACCTGAATGCCCTGCCAACGCAATTTTTGCAGAAGATGAATTGCCGGAAGGACAAGAAGTTTTTATCGCATTAAATGCAGAACTAGCCAAACAATGGCCTGTTATTACGGATGTAAAGCCGGCTTTACCTGATTCTGATGAGTGGAATGGTAAAGAAGGCAATCTCGATCTACTGGAAAGATAACGCCTTCGCGGTCAATTTCAGACGCAATGCCTTAAGTTAAGCTGTTTGAGAACCAACAGCTTAACCGGCACGCGGGCTTTAACAAGCGCTAAACGGCCATCACTCCCACACGCCGCTTAAGCGGGTCGCCCTCCTGTTTAATGATGACTACAAAACAGAAACGACCAAGGCAAAGACAAAGACGAAAATCACAAAAAGCGCAAACACGCCTTTTTTAGTCAGCCCCGCCCACATCAGCTTCAGTTCGGACAGCACTTCCTGCTTAACATCATCCGAGTTTAGGATTTTTTTACATCGACCACGAAATGTCTGCATTTCCTCCCGCGCTTCCTGTTCGGCAATAATCTCGGCAATTTTTGAGTAGAAACTGCCGCATTCCGGACATTTCATATCGCGGTCATTACGCTCATGACCACATACTGAACATTTATTCATTTAATACTCCACAAAAAACCATTTCTTCAGAATTCTTCGGCACACCGCTACTCCCGCATAACTCCCTTACCTACATCCGCGTAGGCAATGCAGGTACTACATATAGACCCGTTCAACCGTCAAACCGGTACGGCTCCATCTGAATGGACTCGACCCGTCGTCCCAGCATAATGCACACGCCGTTATAACGTTCATTTCCGGTTGAAGAAAATTCAAACAAAAATATCCGTCGCACCCGCATTTTTCCTGCTTGATCTCTTTTTAACCGGATGCTGTTTAGGGCAACGTACTCATCCAGCATCTGGACTTCCAGGTTCAGGCAATTCGCCCTGACCGCCTTAAGCGCAACCTCCTTGACCCGCTGCCCGTTAAACCAGTACAGGTATGCGCCCAGTAATAAAGCTATTAAAATAAGATCATCCAGCATTGTTTATGATTTGGTGTTGTTAAACAGAGTTTAGGTGTGTCCGTTCTATTGTACTAAGATTTGCCGACAAACCTTCTCGGCAATTGCTCCTGCATAACCCACAGGGGCATGGTAAATGCAAATTTTGCATGGAGCAAAATATCTGCCCACGCAGTCGAAGGAGAACAACATGAAGCTTCCCATTACCGGCGGTTGCCTTTGCGGCGCAGTCAGATATGAAATCTCGGCCAAACCCATCGGCGGCTTCAACTGCCATTGCCGAACCTGTCAAAAAGCGATTGGAGCGCCTTATTTTGCAGGCATGTTCGTTCCAGCCTCAGCCCTCGCCATAACCGGAAACTATAAAGAATACGCAACCATTGCGGCAAGCGGCCACACGGTTTACCGCGCTTTTTGTCCTGAATGCGGAACCTCGCTGTTCGGCAGGAACAGCGCCTTTATCGACATAAGGCCGGTCGCCGCCGCAACGCTTGATGATCCCGGCATTTTCCAGCCGCAAAAAGATATATGGGTGGCAGATGCCCAGCCATGGGACACTATGAACCCTGATTTACCGAAATTTGACGGCAACCCCTGGCATTAAGTTAAGCTACCTGCAATTTTTATTTATCCTGGAGAATTTATGAATTCCGAACAACTTAGCACCATTGAAATACAGCCTGAAGCAGCGCATAAATACTCTGTGATATGGTTGCATGGATTAGGTGCGGATGGCCATGATTTCGAAGGACTTGTTCCCGAACTGCAGTTAGCCGCGGAAGCGAATATCCATTTCATTTTCCCCAATGCGCCTGTCCAGCCCGTTACCATCAATGGCGGAATGTCCATGCGCTCCTGGTACGATATTTTAGAGATGTCGCTGGAACGCAAAGTCGATGTTGACGGCATTTATCAATCAGCCGGTTTGATTGAACCGCTGATCCAGCTGGAAATTGACAAGGGCATTCCATCGGAAAATATTTTATTGGCAGGGTTTTCTCAAGGGGGCGTCATTGCGCTTCATGCGGGCCTAAGGCACCCGCATAAACTGGCCGGAATCGTCGCACTGTCGACTTATTTACCAACCGTCGATCAACTGAAAACCGAGCGTTCAGCCGCCAACAATGGCACACCGATATTTATGGCTCACGGCATCATAGACCCCGTTGTAGCGGTTGAATCCGGCAAAGCCGCATTTGATAAGCTTAAAGCAATGGACTACAACGTTGAATGGCATGATTACCTGATGGAACATAGGCTTTGCGTTGAAGAAATCGAACATATTTCAGCGTTTATGAATGCAATTTTTATATGACGAACAGTCATGCTTGATAAATTCATTACTTGCAACCGCCCGGCAAAGACCGCTCTTACCGGGACTTGAGCCTTAATCAGCTCCGATCTTGCGGGCGATCTAACCCTTTTTAATATGCTGCGGTACATCGCGTCTTGTTATCCCGGTATAAAGCTGTCTTGGCCGCCCTATCTTTTGATCCGGATCCGCTATCATTTCATCCCAATTGGCAATCCAGCCCACGGTTCGCCCCATTGCGAACATGGCGGTAAACATGTTGCTGGGGATGCCTAATGCGTGCAACACGATGCCCGAATAATAATCGACGTTCGGGTAAAGTTTTTTCTCGATGAAATACTCATCCTCAAGAGCAATACGCTCCAGCTCCAGCGCCAATTTAAATATCTTGTCATCATGCAGACCGAGCTCCGTGAGCACTTCATGACAGGTTTCGCGCATTAATTTGGCGCGCGGGTCGTAATTTTTATAAACCCGATGCCCGAAGCCCATGAGCCTGAACGGATCGTTTTTATCCTTGGCCTTGTTGATAAACTTAGTGATATTCGAGACATCGCCAATCTCCTCAAGCATGTTGAGAACAGCTTCATTGGCACCGCCATGAGCGGCCCCCCAAAGACAGGCAATCCCGGCAGTAATGCAGGCATAAGGGTTGGCGCCACTGGAACCCGCTAAACGCACTGTCGACGTCGAGGCATTTTGTTCATGATCGGCATGCAGGATCAAGATCCTATCCAGCGCTTTGACCAAGACAGGATTGGGCTCGAAGTCGTCACACGGCGTACCCAGCATCATCCGCATAAAGTTTTCAACATAACTCAGCTTGTTTTGCGGATACATAAACGGCAAGCCGGTACTGTATTTATGACACATCGCCACAATGGTCGGCACTTTGGCGATCAGGCGGATGGCGCTTATGTCACGATCTCTTTTAGATTTAATGTCCAGCGCGTCATGATAGAACGCTGACAACGCGCCAACGACAGCGACCATAATGGCCATCGGGTGGGCATCTCGACGAAAGCCTTTAAAAAAATTGGTCAGTTGGTCATGCACCATCGTGTGCATGGTAATGGTACCTTCGAACTGCTGCATTTCATCAGTGTTGGGCAATTCGCCATTCAGCAACAGATAGCAAACCTCCAAAAAAGTACAATGTTCTGCAAGCTGCTCAATGGGGTAACCGCGATAAAGCAATATCCCTTTTTCACCATCGATATACGTTATCGATGAACTGCAACTGGCCGTGGAAGTAAATCCGGGATCATAGGTAAACATGCCGGTCTGCTGATACAGAGATTGGATGTCCACTACATCGGGACCCGTAGTTCCAGATAAAATAGGCAACTCGCATAAAGACTGAGTTTTCTCATTTAAGGTAACACTGCGCAATTTAGTCATGGTTTTTCTCAGTTTTGAAACAGGGTCTGTAGCGTCATCAAAAAGCCGGCTAAATTGCGAAGTTTTGCAGTTCGCCGGCCTTTTGAGTGTGATTAATCTTGACTGTTATTTTAAAAGAAATTTGCTTATAAAATAACAAGCTCCGGAAAATATCTTTCATTCATACAACTGCGCCATGCGGCCCTATAAATGATGACGTAGAAAATGCGCTATTAAACCGAAACCGCGCTATCTATGGCCTGTTTTGCCAATTCAGTCACTCTGGCCCAGTTTTTTTGATTTTACCACATCCACAGGTGCCAGCCATGATCCGCCAACGCAGGCAACATTGCTTAACTGCAAATAACTGTTGTAATTTTGCGGAGAAATGCCGCCGGTCGGGCAAAAAGTTACGTTAGGGACAGGCCCGGCAATCGACTTTAACATCGGTATGCCGCCCGCCGCTTCGGCCGGGAAGAATTTGAAATGATCCAGCCCGTGCTCCATGCCCAACATCAGCTCCGACAGCGTCGCTATGCCGGGTATCAATGCGATATTTCCCTCGTTGGCGGCGGCTAAAAGCCTCGGTGTCAATCCGGGACTAATGGCGAAAACGGCACCGGCATCTTCTGACGCTTTTAATTGCTCGGGCGTAGTAATAGTGCCTGCACCGACAATGGCGTCTTCGACTTCCCGGCTGATAAGTCTGATCGCATCAAGCGCGATGGGCGTGCGTAGCGTAATTTCCAGCACTTTAATGCCGCCTGCGACCAAGGCCTTCGCCAGAGGAACGGCGTCTTCCAAATCCTGGATGACCATGACAGGCATCACCGGGCAAGTGTTTAAAATAATGTTAGGTTGAATTTTCCAGTTATTTTTAGTCATTGTTTTACCAAATTTTTATAGTTATTAATCGACGACAAACAGATTGGAAGCGCCGGTTTCAGCAGAGGACGCACCCAGACGGAAACCGCCGAACAATTCGCGGCCCATGCCGAAATGGTGACCCTTGGCGCTGTTCGCTGCCGGAATGCGGGCATTAAATTCATCCGCATCCACCAGCACATTGACCTCGCCGGTTTGGGTGTTCAGGTGGATGATGTCGCCGGTGCGCACTTTCGCTAACGGGCCACCCTCTTCACACTCGGGGCACATGTGGATAGCGGAGGGAACCTTACCCGAAGCGCCGGACATCCGTCCATCCGTGACTAGCCCGACCTTGAAGCCTTTATCCTGCAACACGCCCAAAGGCGGCGTCAATTTGTGCAGTTCGGGCATACCGTTGGATTTCGGACCCTGAAAGCGCAGCACCACAATAACATCTTTCTCCATTTCGCCGCGCCTGAAGGCCGCAACCACATCGTCCTGATCGTCAAACACCATCGCAGGCGCTTCAACGATCTGGTGCTTTTCCGACACCGCGGAAACTTTGGACACTCCGCGTCCCAAATTGCCGTGCATCACATGCAAGCCGCCACCGGCCGCAAAAGGCTTGGCGACCGTGCTGATAACTTCCGCGTCCAAAGAAGCTTCCGGACAAGGCTCCCAAACCAATTTACCGTCAACCAGTTTGGGTTCCTGATGATAATTATTCATGCCGCGTTGGTCTGCTACGGTCAGAATATCTTCATGCAACAGGCCGTTCTTTAGCAGTTCGGCAATCAATACGCCCATGCCGCCTGCGGCCTGAAAGTGGTTGATGTCCGCTTGGCCGTTCGGATAAATACGGGTTAACAACGGCACCGCTCTGGACAGCTTATCAAAATCATCCCAATTGATAATGATGCCTGCGGCACGCGCAATGGCGACCAGATGGATCGTGTGGTTGGTGGAACCGCCCGTTGCCAGTAAGCCGACAATGGCGTTCACAATCGCTTTTTCGTCGATCGCATGTCCAATCGGACGGAAATCATCGCCCAGCGCAGTAAATTTTAGAACCTGTCTGGCTGCGGCTTTGGTCAGTTCATCGCGTAACGGCGTATAAGGGTTGATGAACGAACTGCCCGGCAGATGCAGGCCCATAATCTCAACCATCATCTGGTTGCTGTTTGCGGTACCGTAGAACGTACAGGTACCCGCGCTGTGATAGGACGCGGACTCGGACTCCAGCAGTTCTTTACGGCCGATTTTACCTTCGGCGTAAAGCTGGCGGATACGCACTTTTTCCTTGTTGGGCAGGCCGCTAGGCATGGGGCCTGCCGGTACGAACACGGCGGGCAAATGGCCGAAACTCAAAGCGCCGATCAACAGTCCGGGCACAATCTTGTCGCAGACGCCCAAGTACAGTGCCCCGTCAAACATGTTGTGACTTAAACCCACGGCCGTAGCCATCGCAATCACATCACGGCTGAACAACGACAACTCCATGCCGGGGCGGCCTTGCGTGACGCCGTCGCACATCGCCGGTACGCCGCCTGCAAACTGGGCAACGCCCCCGGCTTCCTTAATGGCGGCCTTGATCAGCGCAGGCGCGTCCTTAAACGGTTCATGCGCCGACAGCATGTCATTATAAGAAGAGATAATGGCGATATTGGCTTTTTGATGTCCGGTTAAATCGCTTTTTTCCCCGGCTCCGCAAGCGGCAAAAGCATGGGCCAGATTGCCGCAAGCCAGCTCGGCACGGTGCGGCTCTTTTTTAGCGGCCGCATCGATACGCGCCAGATAGGCAGTGCGCGTTTCGCGGCTGCGTTCAATAATTTCATTAGTTACGTTTTCTAATACAGGATGCATAATTGTTCCTTCTAGTTTGAGCGGTCAAGTTTTCGGCTTTTTCAATTCACCGTAGGGCACGCTGTGCGTACCTTTTGCGTTGACTTTTATGGTAATTTCTAAAGGCACGCACAGCGTACCCTGCCTAAAAAACCGAAAATCGACCGCTTAAAGTCTATCGACGGTTAATCAGGACCAAGTTAAATTGATTTATCGGCTTCATCTTCCCAAGCCCTTTCGTCCCTGGCAATTAAATCATTAGCCGCCTCAGGGCCCCAAGTCCCGGCCGGGTAGGGTTGCGGCGCGGCATTGGTATGCGCCCAGGCATCCTGTATCGAATCGATCCATGTCCAGGCCTGCTCGATTTCCTCGCGACTCAGGAACAGCGTGGGATTGCCGCGCATCGCTTCAAGCACCAATTTCTCATACCCGCCGAAAATCTTGCTGTTTTTAAAGGTGTCGGAAAAACTCAAATCCAGCTTGGTTTTTTGCAGCTTAATGTTTTCGTCAATGCCCGGAATTTTGTTGAGCATCTGAATTTCCACGCCTTCATTCGGCTGCAAATGAATGATCAGCTTGTTCGACGGCAGGTCCTCGAAGCTTTCCTTAAAAATATTATGCGGCAGTTGCTTGAAATTGACGACGATTTCAGTGCGCTTATATTTCATCCGTTTGCCGGTTCGCAAGTAAAACGGTACACCGGCCCAGCGCCAGTTATCGATAGCCACTTTCACCGCAACAAAGCTTTCCGTCGTGCTTTCGGTATTGGCTCCTTCCTCTTCAAGATAGCCCGGCACCTGTTTGCCCTTGATCGCCCCCGCCGAGTACAGTCCGCGGACGGTTTTTTGTTCGACATTCTCTTTGGTGATCGGCCGTAGCGCGGCCAGGACTTTTATTTTTTCATTATGAATACTTTGCGCTTCCAGGTTGACCGGCGGCTCCATCGCCACAAACGTCAGAATCTGCAACAGGTGATTTTGCAGCATGTCGCGCAGCTGCCCGGTTTTGTCGAAATAATCCCAACGGCCTTCAATACCGACTTCTTCAGCAACGGTGATCTGAATATGGTCGATGGTATTGTGATCCCAGTTGGTGGTAAAAATGGAATTGGCAAAGCGCAACGCCAGCAAATTGAGCACCGTTTCCTTGCCCAGATAATGATCGATGCGGTACACCTGTTTCTCGCTGAACACCTCGGCAACGACATCGTTAATTTCTTGTGACGATTTAAGGTCGTGGCCTATCGGTTTTTCCATCACCATGCGCGATTCTTCATTCAAAACCCCGCACTTAGCCAGCCCCTGACAAATATTGGTGAATAAGAAAGGCGACACGGCAAAATAATTCACCATAACCCTGGATTGCCCGTTAATGACGGTATTCAACAGCTGATATTGATCCATCTGCGTTAAATCTATTTTCAGGTAGGAAAACCGTGCCGAAAACCGCGCCCATATTTGTTCATCAACGACTTCATTCAAAAACTCTTGCAAACTGTTATGAATAATCCCGACAAACCCTGAATTATCGCCCTCGTATTGATCTATACCGATGATACGGGTATCGGCTTCAATCAAATTGGCTTTTTCAAGTCGATACAAGGAAATGAGCAACTTGCGGCGGGATAAATCGCCCAAAGCGCCAAAGATAACCAGGTCACAAGGTTTAAATGTTGTTTTTTCGTTCATAGATGCGTTGTTGAATAAATAGTTATAGCCGACATCGGTCCGGCACAAATAGGCAGAAAACTTACGCTTATTATCGCAGAATTTGCCTCAGGATGCAGTTCTGGATGCACCGCCTTAGCGCCGGGCTTGTTTTTTAAATTTAGAGACGGTGAAACTGTTCGGCATACACCGCTTGTATCGAATCGATATTTAGTTGACAGTATTCTTGAGCTTCTTTTATAGTATTGATCCGCTACTATCACAAAAGAGAATATTTTACGCGTCACGCGCCTACCGACATGCACCGCACTTGGCAGACGAAATTGTTGATCGCTCAAAAATATCAAGGTGAAGTAGTTTATCAGGAGGAATCAATCCCGGCGTTGATGAGAGCCATGATTTTCATATCAACCTTGCCGCATCCATTGATGATTTAAAAACAACAGAAGGTATAAAAAATGAACGAAGAAACACAAGTAAAAGACAAATTCTGGCTGTATGTCGGCTGCACAGTAATTACTTTATTGGTCGTCATCGGCATGGTCAAACAAAGCGAGAGCGAAAAATTTGCGCCTATCAAACAGCAAATGGAAGAGGAGACGGCCCAGATGAATATCCGTGTATTGAACTAAACTTACCGGCCATTATCTTCATGACAAGGCGTTGTTTTTATTTAACCGCTACATCAGATTTTGATTAGCCCGCGCACTTGCCTATGGATAAGCCGCAGTTCTTGTAGACCTTAGCGTGACCATGCACCACTTAATATAATAATCAGGAGAGAACTATGAAACTTAATTTGATATGCCTTTGCGCGGCGTTAGCTTTGTTTTCCGGAACAGCGTCGGCGACAGAATATATATACCGCGATCTTATGGCCAACACACTACCCTCGGCGGGCTGTGAAGTGGAATCCGAAGCCATTGCAACCGCGTCAAAACCCTACAACATCACCCGATACAGCAAAACATTCTGTCAGTCCCAAGGTTACGGCTGGCATGTTGAGAAAGTGAAGGATGAAGGCAAAGCGGCCTGCACACCCTGCACCGGCACCAATCAAGGTAAAAACCAGTGCCATCTGGAAGATGTGGTTGTTACCTGCAAACGCATCAAGCCCGGCTCGGTCGGCATGTTGCCTGGAAAAAGTTAATGGTGGTAGCGTGAGCAAGAGATGCGTCAACCTGCTTGCTCACGCTTATTCTGCTCCGTCAGCCAGTTATCACTGGCTTCCACTTTGGCTCGTTGCGATACCGCTGGAAAAAGGAGGAGTCCATACCATTATCCTGTATGAATTACTTTACCAACGCCATTAACTTGCCGTAACTGTCTACCACACCGTATCTGACTTGCTCGGAAGTCATTCTGCCAAAAAACTTCCGCGCACAATCAATCCTGCATTGCTCGATTTTCCTTAACTCCATCGACGACATCGAACCTTTGGTTTCGGCGATAAAGTAAATGTGTTTTACCGACCCTTCTTTAAATGAAATAGCCCAGTCCGGGTTGTAATCACCTACAGGTGTCGGAATAAAAAAACCTTTCGGAAGCTTGGCGTAGACAACAACCTCTACGCTGGTGTCCAGCTCATTAACGAAAGTGCGCTCAATCTTGGAGTCGGTAAACACATAATCGTAAATGTGCCGATTCAGTTTATCCCCGGCTTTAGCCAAATCCACCGTTCGTTTTTCCTGAGTAAAAATATCCAGACTGTGGGTTTCTGCAATCGTGTCATAAACCAAATGCTCGACGATAACCGTGGCTTTCTGTTCATTGATCAAGCGCAAGGCTTTGGCAATAAAGTCTTCCGGATTAGTTGGATATTGGCTGAAAGTGTCCGGCCTGATGCCCTGAAGAATACCGGCGATGGTTTGGCGGGTAAGTTTCGATTCCTGCGCCAGCTTACCGATGAGGTCATATTTGACGGTGGAACGAATAGATTCCTTGTCCGATTCCAAGGTCGACTCCATCACCTTAAACGACTCGCCTTGTTTAACCTCATCATAAGTCGTCTCGACCTTTTGCTCGCCCCGTTGCACGGTGTATTGCAAGGGACTGACATGTAGTTCCTTATCCAGTTCAAGCACACATTTATTAATCAGTTCCTGCGTGTCAAAATCGACGACATAAGCAGCCTTATGGTTGATGCGATTCCAAAGCGCCTTGAACTCTTTCTTGTCGAAATTGGCGTTAAGCGGGTTGATTTTGTTATTGCGGCCATTCTCAGGAACAGGCAATTGGGCATCGCTGAACACGCTATCGATCAGCTGGAACACTTGTTCTGCATGGGGCAACAGTTCCGACGGCAATTCGGCGAGTTGCCCCTCCTTTTTTGCTTCATGATATTTGGCTGTGATATGCCTGTTCTTATCGACATACCCATTTTGAATCAGATAAAACTCAATGTCTTTGGCAGCATCCGCCGTCACCTCCACATCTCCAGCCGCCGTTTTAAACACTTTCCCGGTGAAGTATTTTTCATCCGCAATGCGGGGACGCGCAGACAGCGATTCGCTAATATCGCGTTGCAGGCCGGTGACAAACTCGATGTAACTTTCGCCGGTCACCACGGTCAACACATTCACCTGATGCACCGTAGCCGGGTTGTCCATGCGCTCGCCGAATTGATTGACCGAAAGCCGCATTCCCCGACCGACCTCCTGACGACGCGAGATCATGTTGTCGCTATGTTTCAAAGTACAGATCACGAAGACATTGGGATTATCCCAGCCTTCGCGCAACGCAGAATGGGAGAAAATAAAGCGCACCGGCTCGCTCAGCGACAACAAGCGTTCCTTGTTTTTCAAAATCAAATCGTAAGCATCGACATCGTCGGTTTCGGTGGATTTTTTCCCGGTCGCAGGATCGACCAAACGTTTGCTCTTTTTATCGATGGAAAAATAACCCTCATGAGTTCTGGATACCTCGATGCCGCGCAGATAATCGTTATAAGGATTATCGTCAGCTGTCAGCACTTCGTCCAAATAACGACTGTACTCCTCCTCAAACATTTGCGCGTATTCGCCGGAAGATTCCCCGTTTTCGTTATCGGCAACTGCTCCAGCGTCGCCTAAAGCGCCTACTTTTGGTGCTCTACCTCCTGCATCCTTGCAGTCGTAGCAGCGATACTTGGCAACCGTATCGATGAAAAACAACGACAGCACCTTAATGCCCTGATGAAACAGCGTCTGCTCTTTTTCAAAATGGGCTTTAATCGCCTCGCGGATTTGAATGCGCCGCAACGTGGACTCGTTGACATCGCCGAAAGCCTCGCCGCCGGTCAGCTCCATGCCATTGGTAAAGCTCAGTGTATCGGTATGCGCATTAATATCTGCGACCACGAAGCCTTTATATTGATCCAGCTTGGACAGCTCGAACAGGTTGTCGCCCTTGCTCAACTTGCGCAGCACCCGTTTAATGCCGGACTGTTGCTTGATTTCCAACTCAACCCGCCCGACCGGCGCTTTGCTGGCCGAAACTTCAACGCTATCCAAGTATAAATACGCGTTGGCGCCGCTAAGGTTTTTGACCGAAATCCCGCGCACCGAGATTTTCTTCACCAGTTTCTGGTTATAGGCATCCAGCGCATCGAGACGATGGATTTTATTGTGCTCGGTTTTATGCGTGGCCGAATAGCGCAAAATCATCAGCGGATTAAAGCCCTTGAAGGACTCCAGCGTTTTCGCGCCCTCCATTTTTTGCGGCTCGTCCAGAATCAAAATCGGGTTATTGGCCGCAATCACCTCAATCGGCTTACGCGACTGGAAATCGTCCAGCTCTTCATAAATGCGGCGATTATCCTTGCCGGTCGCATTAAACGCCTGCACGTTGATGACCATCACATTGATACCGGCATCGGAAGAAAAGCTTTCCAGATTGTGCAATTGCTTGGAGTTGTAGATAAAAAACCGAGCGCGCTTGCCGTAGTCTTCCAAGAAATGTTCGGCGGTAATTTCCAGCGATTTATACACGCCTTCGCGGATCGCAATACTCGGCACCACCACGATAAACTTGCTCCAGCCATAGCGCCGGTTCAGCTCGAATACCGTCTTGATATAACAATAAGTCTTGCCGGTGCCGGTCTCCATCTCAATATCCAGATTTACCGGGCAAATTTTACTGCCAGCCAGCGCCGCAGAAAGCGGCAGGTTTTGGCGGCGTTGGACGTTGTGGATATTGTCCAGAATGCACTGCAACGTCAGGGCGAGTTTGTTATTGCAAAAACCCTTGCCATCCAGCAGGCTTTGCTGTCCGCCCGGTTTAACCCGGCCCGAATCGACGCGATATTGAATGCTGGAGGTTAATGACTGTCCGGAAAAACAATCCGCCACGGCTTCGACGGCATTGGTTTGGTACGCTTGCTTCTTAAACTTCAGTTTCATTATCGTTCCAAGACATCGCGTTAACAATTTTCAGTTTTAACCTCTCGTCATCCATTTCTTCGGCTAAAAAGGCCGTTATGATTTCGAGCAACAAGTCCTTATCAATGTTGCCGGCGGCAACGTGATAACTGATGTTTTCCATCTCGCGTAAAAACCGGCTGGCGCAATACAGATAACCATTAAAAAGCAGCATTTGTGTGCATAGGGTAATGGCTATACGTTTATTGCCGTCGGCAAAACAGTGGAATTTATTAGCACTAAAAAATAGATGCGTTAACTTGTCTTCAAAAGTGGGGTAGTAATCATCGTTCTGAATATGTTCCAGTGCGCTTTCCAGCTTACCTAAATCAAGATGCTCAAGCGTGCCGCCACCGCTCACTTCCACCGTTTTCCTGTGAGTATCAACTGCCTGTTCAATGGTCAGATAAATGACTGCCATTATTCCCGTTCCTTTAGGCGTTTCATGACATCCTTGACGCTTTCCAAGCGTTCGGCCAATTCTTGGCTTCTTTCACCAATAAAGCGCTCAAATTCATCCCTTTGTAGTGGCGTAACATACTCTTGTAGCTGATGATGCAACGCATCTCGAAACGCCAAATCGCGACTAGCCATTTTGTTACGAGCTTTTTCAATGAGAGGTTTCCAGTGACTCTGGGTTTCAAAGGTTTTAAATAGAATATCCACTTCCGAAGGTTTGAGTTTGCGTCCTTTCACCTTAACTTCATTCTGTAGAAGATCAGCGAATCCACACTCATAAGCGGCGATTAAATCCAACACCTCTGCATAAAGAGTCGAACGGACACAATCCTTGGCTTCGAGTCTTAGTATTTTCAGGTATTCCTTTGCTCTCTCACGGAAGATACTGACGTATATTTTGTCGGTATACACGGCATATTTAAAATTGCCCATCTCAACGCAGTCTTTTAAGGCATCAGTAAATTGTTTACGGTAATTTTCCTCGATAAAGGCAGATTGCAGAAAATCCTCATCACGCTGGTTAATATACTTAGTGCCGCCACCGGTGCGTTGGTTAATAGTGTCAATGACGATATCCAGAATCGCCTGACGTAATAATTTCGCTCGATCGCTTTCCGAAACCAGCATAGCCAAGTTCAAAAAGGCGCGGAAGTCAAAAACCCCCAGTTGAGGAGTCTTTGCTATGTTCCCGAAATCAGTTTCGGGAACATCCATAACTTGAATTGCTTCTTTCAATAATTTCAGTCGCTTACCCTTTAATACCTCATAACCATTTTTTGCCAATTCAGAGGCATGTTGTTCCAGGTAATTTTCAATAGTTCTAATCGTGACCTCAAAAAAAGCAGCCACCTGCTCTTTGAGCAGAACAGTCTTGCCCTCGAACGGAATACCCTGAATCCCGGCAGCCGTCTCAATTTCAGCAAGGGCATAAGGATTATTAAGGATGTTTTGCCGATCAACGGAGGAATTAGTCAGATCTTTATTCATAATATCCACTCACAAGGTTTAAAGTACGCGGCGCAACCTACGGCATGCCTTTCTATCACTGATCTAAAGTGTTTTGATTTCAGTGGTGGGCGAAATGAGCTTGAAGATCTGCTCGATGTTGATCTTCACGCTATCGCTGGCGAACCCGGCATCGCGGAACACCGCCCGTAGCGGATGTCGGGCGGCGAGTTCCTTGACGAAAGATTCGTTAATGTCGGCATCGAAACAGGCGGCCAGCGCGTTGCCGTCGACAAACAACACCGTAAAGCCTGCGATAGTTTCCTGATTGATAGGCAGCGTCAAATCCACGCCCAAATCCAGCAGCACCTGGAATAACAAATCCTCGGCGCTACGGTCGGCGCGGATATTGTCGACATGATCGACTAGATCGCTTTGCAGCACGGCGTCGGGCGTGTAGTAAACGTCCTTCATGTTGGAGCTGTCAATTTTCAGCACGCGGAAGCCGATGTCGAGTTGCTCTATGCCCTCTTTATTTGCGCTGTCCTGCTTGATTTTTTTGCCCGGCGCGGCGGATGCGTTCTTTGCCGATTTCGGCGATGGTTTGATAGCCTGCTTTGTAGGCTTCGCTTTTTTCGTCGCAGGCTTCGGGCAGTTGCACCATGATGAACTTGCGTTGGCCTCCGTCTTCGGCGTTGAGAGCCATCACGGCATGAGCGGTGGTGGCTGAACCTGAGAAGAAGTCCAAGATAATATCATTTACATCTGTTGCCTGCTCGACAATGCTCTTGATCAAAGAGTGTGGTTTTGGGAATGTAAATACATCAGCTCCAAATATGCCTCTAATTTCTTGTGTGCCATCAGCGGTATGAACATCATCGATAATAGATCGAAAAGCAATGAACTCCGCTCGCATATCCGACCGAAACTTCTTTTCTCTTGGTCGACCATCATTTTTTGAAGGGAAAAGTATGCATTTGTCGGCAATTAATTTATTCATTCTGTCTTGAGAATATCTCCAACCCGTAGATCAATTAGGTAAAAAAACTCGACCGGTTTTGGGATCAACGACATCATAATGCAGATTCGGACGTTGCTCTTTTGTGGCCAATCCCAGAATACTTCGACTCATCCATAAACCACGAGGATCACCATCTGGATTAGAGAACTTGCTCTCATCTCTTTCTATTCCACGAGCAGAGAATTCGGAATTTTTTGCGTAAGATAGGATGTATTCATGATCTGTTGAGATATTGGTAACAGCTCTAGCATCAGTAAACTTACGGGCTTTCCAAACAAATTGAGCTACAAAACACTGTTCTCCGAAAATTTCGTTCATTACGGCACGAAGGTTATTTATTTCTTCATCATCACATGAAATGAATATAGCCCCATCATCCCGCAACAGATTCCGCGCCAGCTTCAAACGCGGATACATCATGCTCAGCCAATCGGAATGGAAGCGGCCATTACTCTCGGTATTGGCGACCATGCGCTGTCCGGCCTCGTCTTTCTGGTTGGAACGCTGGAAATAGCTTTCAGTATCTTCGGCAAAATCATCATCATAAATAAAATCATTGCCGGTGTTGTACGGTGGATCGATGTAAATCATCTTGACCTTGCCCAGATAGGTTTCCTGCAACAGTTTCAGCGCATCCAGGTTGTCGCCTTCGATAAACAGGTTTTGCGTGGTATCGAAATCCACGCTTTCGGAACGGGCAGGCCGTAAGGTTTTGGCAATTGGCGCATTGGCGGTCAATAAGGCTTCGCGCTTGCCCGGCCAGTTGAGCTGGTAACGTTCCTGCGGCCCTTCAACCACCGCTGTGGAAAGCTCTTGCCGCAGTTGGTCGAAGTCGATGGCTTGCCTTAGCGTCCCGTCAGCCTCACGGGTTTCGGTCACGCAATTGGGGAACAGCTCGGCCAGTTTGGCGATGTTGCCTTCGGTAAAATCGGGGCTGTGCAGCTTGAGTTTTTGCATGTTTTTTAGCTTAAATTTATTTTGCGGAAGAGGCTTCCGCCCCAATTTTAACAAACCACTATTTTGTGCCAGGGTGGTCATGGCTACCAAAAACTGACGCTTTATGCCGCTCGCAAACAGTCTGTCGCAAGCGGCGATTCAAAGCCACATACCCGGCACTTAATGCGACCTTAATTATCCGGTTCCGTTACGTTGGCAATGCCTTATAATACAGCAATTCACCCCATCAAGCCCGCACCCCTCTATTACAAAATGGCAGAATCGAAAACTTATCTGAATGTACCTTTTGCCCAAAAGGATGAGGCAAAAGCGCTCGGCGCGAGATGGGACGCAGTCCCAAAAAAATGGTTTGTCCCGGCAGACAAGGACATTACGCTTTTTGCCCGATGGCAAGCTGAATCCGGTGCTGTGCAATCGTCTGGATTGAAGACTTCACCCGCAAAAACCGGTTCTTCATCCAGGAAGACCGCCGCCGGGGTCAAAACCCATGCAACGGTTAAAGATTTTGTGGCCTATAACGGCGATGCACCGCCCTGGGATTAATGTTGGCTCCTTCAAGTAGAGCGTGCCAACGCTTCTCCTGATTAATCATCCTCATCCGGGATTTGTCCCCTGAATTCTTCCGACAACAGCATTTGTCCTCCGGTGATAACCAGTTCCTCACCTGGACTGATGCCGCTGCCGACGAAATAACCGCCGTTCGTTGCCGAATACTGGTCTATAGTGCGGCGGCTGAATTGCTCTGCTGAGGTTTTAATATAAACAAAAGCCTGATCCATGTACCAGACTAAAGCGGATTTCGGAATAACTACGCCGGACCGGTTTTCACCTTGTTCAGGTATCCACGCCGCAACACGCATGCCGGTTCTGATACGACGACTGTCGGTCTGGAAAAAATAGCTTTCGCCTTGCGCGGTAGTATCTGTTTGCGGGGCGGCTGAAACCAGCTCGGCTTTAGTCGCCGCACTGCGATTGCCTGATGCTTCAACATAAATAGTCTGAATCTCGTTCGCCAATTGTTTATTAACCGGCAAGGTAATTTGCAATAGCGTTTTCTGGCCGGATAAAAAGCCGTTCAGCGGTTCGGCGTCGGTAGATAATGCCCATTCGGTCAGCTTTTTACCCCAGTTGATTCGGGCTTCATCCATGATAGCCTTGCCTTGAACGCCGCTGGCATCAACCTGGGCTTTGTCGGTTTGCCATTGCGCTTGCTGAACTTGCAAGTTGCGTTTCGATGTTGCGCCATCGCGATACAAGTCTTGCTGGCGCTTGATATTCTGCTCGGCCTGCTTGAACCTTGCCGTAGCGCCGCTGCGTTCGGTTAACGCGACCAAATACCGATGCCGTAAGTCGACCAGCGGCTGTATATTGACCGCTTTTCCATGAGCCGTGAATTCAGGATGATCGCTGACCGGAGTCAGCGTTACTGTCTGCAAGCCCGATACCGACTGGGCTTTAGCGGCCAGGAAAATAGTTCCTTGCCCTGCGGAGGAAACCGGCAGGTTGGCGACTGACTTATCGTCATCATCCGCAATAACGGGAGCGACACTGAGCATAAAAAAACAGGCTATTAAAAGAGCATTCATGTAGACAGGAAAGTGAGTGTATAGACTGGGTTCATGTTATAAGATTTCCCTTCTTAAATGCATTTTTTTGTTGTTTTTAAAAAATTGCACGTTATCCTTCGACTGTATGGATACAAGAGGTACGACTCCAGGGATAGAGGAGGTAGAGCAACGCAGGAGCAGTTGCCGGGCAAACAAAGCAACTAACTTACTATTTGGAGATTATCATGAGCGCTGTACCGGATAACTTAAAGTACGCAAAAACCCACGAATGGGCGAAAACGGAAGACGATAATATCATTCGCGTCGGCATAACTGATTTTGCGCAGGAAGAATTAGGCGATTTGGTTTATATTGAGCTTCCTGAGCTGGGGCGCAAAGTAACGGCGCAGGAGCAGTGCGCCGTAGTCGAATCGGTTAAAACCGCGTCCGATTTGTTTAGCCCGGTTAGCGGAGAAGTCGTCGCTGTCAACGAAGCCCTGGTAGATGAACCTGAGCAGGTCAATGATGACGCTTATGGAACTTGGCTGTTTTGCATAAAAGCGAACGACCCGTCTGAATTGGATGCATTAATGAATGCCGATGCTTATCAGCAGATGATCGAACAATAATCCGGATTTATCCTACTTGTAACGAAACTGACACACATCTGTGTAATATTTATCTTTTCAATAACACCTATTCGTAACAAATAATGGCAAATCCAAATGCAAAAGGCGTTAAGCGCCTGATTAACGCGTGCTTTTTTTCTGTTGCCGGTTTTAAAGCAACCTGGACACATGAAGAAGCATTCAGACAGGAAGTCGTCCTGTTTGTGGTAACGACCCCTCTGGCAATCTGGCTGGGGCAAAGCAATATCGAAAAACTGCTGTTGATCGGCAGTATCGTTTTAGTCATGCTCGTCGAATTATTAAATTCAGCGGTTGAGGCTGTAGTCGATAGAGTGGGACTTGAACATCATGAATTATCGGGGCGCGCCAAAGATATTGGCTCCGCTGCTGTTATGATGTCACTGGCTTGGGCTGCGGTAACCTGGGCATTAATTTTACTTTAACCGCGACTGCTACCGGCAGTTTGCGGCATACACACCATCCCTGGCAATAAAGAGGAACACAACACAATGAGTGCATTAATATGCGGGTCTATGGCTTACGACACCATCATGGTTTTTCATGATAAATTTAAGCATCACATTTTGCCGGAAAAAATCCATATCCTGAATGTATCATTCCTGGTGCCGGTCATGCGGCGCGAATACGGCGGTTGCGCGGGTAACATCTCCTACAACCTGAAATTACTGGGCGAAGAGCCGTTAACCATGGCTACGGTCGGCCATGATTTTGAACCCTATGCCCAATGGATGGCCCAAAACCAGTTATCCAGCGAGTTTATTCAGATTCTGGACAACAGTTATACCGGGCAAGCCTATATCACCACCGATGAAGAGGCTAACCAGATTACCGCATTCCATCCCGGCGCAATGAGCTTTTCGCATTTAAATTCAGTGCCGACTGACCGGAAAATCAGCATCGGCATCGTATCGCCCGATGGCAAGGACGGCATGCAATTGCATGCCGAACAGTTTGCAGAACTGGATATACCGTTTATTTTCGATCCGGGCCAAGGCATGCCGATGTTTAATGGCGAAGAACTGCTCAAGTTTATCGATCAGGCCACCTGGGTGACCTTGAATGACTATGAATCCGAGTTAATGCAGGAACGTACCGGCTTGACGCTGGAACAAATGGCTGAGCGGGTTGAAGCGCTGATTATTACTTTAGGCGGTCAAGGTTCTCAAATTTATACCCACGGCGAGTGCATTACCATTCCTGCTGCAAAACCCAAAGCGATACTCGATCCGACGGGTTGCGGCGACGCCTATCGTGCAGGGCTTTTATACGGCTTGATGAATGACCTGGGCTGGGAAGTGACCGGCAGGGTTGCCTCATTAATGGGCGCGATTAAAATCGAAAATAACGGCACCCAGAATCATTCATTTGATATGGATAGTTTCAAGCAACGCTACCGTGAGAATTTCGGCTCTTCGTTTTAATCGTTAATTAGTTATCATCAAAAAGCATTTATCACCACGAAGAGCACGAAGAAAAAAAACAAAACTTCCTGTCCTTCGTGTCTTCGTGGTGAATTTGATTTAAAAAACTTACAACAAGCACTTCATGCTAAAACACACCCAAAACCTCTTAGACATCATGTCGCGCCTGCGCCACCCGGAACAGGGCTGTGCATGGGACGTCAAACAGGACTTCACCAGTTTGATTCCTTACCTGATCGAAGAAGCCTACGAAGTGGTCGATGCGATTGAACGCAATGACCTGGACGATTTGCGCTCGGAACTAGGCGACCTGCTGTTACAGGTGGTATTCCATTCCCAGATCGCCGAGGAGCAAGGACTGTTCAACTTTGAACAGGTTTCAGCGGGCATTTGCGACAAACTGATCCGCCGCCATCCGCATGTTTTTTCCGATGCCGTTTTCAATACCGATGAAGAACGTCATCAGGCTTGGGAACAGGCAAAAGCCGACGAACGCCGGGAAAAAAACAAAACGGAAGAGCAAGACAGCGTGTTATCAGGTGTGGCCCGCAATCTTCCGGCATTGATTGAGTGTGAAAAAATACAGGATCGCGCCGCAAACTACGGCTTTGATTGGCCGGACCCGTTGCCGGTTTTCGATAAGGTACTGGAAGAACTGGATGAGGTTAAAGAAGCCTGGCAATCCGGGGATCAGGCCCATATTCAGGAAGAAATCGGCGATTTATTACTGGTTGCGGTCAATCTGGCCCGCCATTTAAACGTCAATGCCGAAGTCGCGCTCAAGGAAAGCACTAAAAAATTCTCCAGACGTTTTCAACACATAGAACAACAGGCTAAAGCGTCAGGCCTGAACCTGAAAGACTGCGAACTGGCCGAATTGGATGCTTTCTGGAACCAGGCAAAACAGGCTTTAAACAAAAAATAGATCATAAAAAAGGGGCGGCCAACGGGTCGCCCCTCATATAGATTAAAACTCTTCCCACTCATCAGCACTTGCTGTGATGGTTTGAGGTTTTGACTTGGCAACAGGAGCACTTGCCGAAGCATTGAAATCTTTTTTCAAGCGCATAATTGCAACCCCGACCGCCGTTGACGCGGCAACGAACGCGGATCCGTTACCCAGCAGTGTTTCCGCCTCGCCGAATTTTTTTGCATTGATCATATTAGCTATTCTGCCGGCCTCGATATGAAAGGCTGCATGTCTGGACACGCAATCTGCATAACTCGGCTCATGGGCAAGGTGAGACTTGACGTCGTGGTGCAGCCATTTACCGAAATCGCAACAATCATCTCTTGAAATCGTTGCGGCATCCATTTCTTCGCGTTTTGATATGGCGGTACGAAGCTTCACCTTCCACTCGGAATGTTTCTCAAGCGCCTTATCCAAGTCTATGCCGACGTTATTGGGTACGGGCGTATTTTGATAAGACTCTTTCCTGGCAGGAACGCTTTTTACGCCGGTTGTGCTAACCGTACGCACCGGCTCAGCATTAACTGCCCCAGCAGAACTGCGCGAATTGCCGTCCAATTTAAAGTGCCCCACCGTAACCGCCAGGTTTTGCGTTTGCTCTTCCAGCGATTCCGCCGCCGCTGCCGCTTGCTCCACCAACGCGGCATTCTGTTGGGTCACGTCGTCCATTTGACCGATCGCCTGATTAACCTGCTCAATACCGGATGTTTGCTCCATGGAGGCGGCGCTGATCTCGGACATGATGACCGTCACACCACGGATGGCGCCAACGATTTCTTCCATGGTTTTTCCGGCCTGGGCAACCAGCTTGGTGCCGTCTTCGACCTTTTCTACCGAATCGCCAATCAAGCCTTTAATTTCCGCTGCTGCGGCGGCAGCGCGTTGCGCAAGATTGCGTACCTCGACGGCCACCACGGCAAACCCGCGGCCTTGCTCACCGGCACGGGCCGCTTCTACTGCGGCATTGAGCGCGAGAATATTGGTTTGAAAAGCGATGCCGTCTATCACCGAGATGATGTCCACAACCTTGCGTGAAGAGTCATTAATGCCTTCCATGGTCGATACCACCTGTCCAACCACCTTGACGCCCTTGCCGGCGATATCGGTCGCGCCAACGGCAAGCTGATTGGCATGTTTGGCGTTTTGGCTATTAGCCTGTACGGTAGAGGTCAACTCTTCCATGCTGGCGGCGGTTTGCTCCAGACTGGCAGCCTGTTCTTCGGTACGGTGCGACAGGTCATTGTTGCCTGCGGCAATTTCTTTCGCTGCGGTATTAATCGTCTCGGAAGCCTCCTTGATTTGATTGACAATAAATTTCAGTGTTCCCACCGTGTAATTGGAGTCATCTTTAAGCTGCTTAAAAATCCCCGAATAGTTATTATTATCGATCGTTTCGGTCAGGTCGCCGCGGGACAATGCGCTAAGTACGCGCACTACTTCATTCAGGCCGGTGGAGCTGGTCTCCATCAGTTCATTAACGCCTTGCGCCAATTGCAGGATGAAGCCTTCTTTATCCTCTTCGCTAATACGCTGGTTAAAATCACCTAACACAGCGCCGCTCACCACTCTGGCAACTTCCTGCTCGATGACCACTTCCGTGGTTCTATCCTTCCATTCCACCACCGAGCCGATTCTTTGTCCCCGTTCATTATTGATAGCATTGACTATCAAATCAAAGGTACGGCTTCCAATGTGAATCTCGCTACGAAAAGTGGAACTTAACCCATCAAGCACCTGTCGTTGGTGCGCGGGATTTTTGTGAAAAACATCCATATTTGCGCCCGATAATTTATTGGCATTAAACTTGGGCAAAACCTTGCTTATGTCAGATTCAGCATGTTGCATCATCATGAGTGCCGCCGGATTCATATAGATAATGTTACGATCATTGTCCGCCACCATCACGCTGGACGTAATACCATCAAGAGCAATTTTGACGCGCAGGGATTCGTCATGCTCTTTACGATCCTTCGTTATACGTGCCAGCAATTGTTGCTGCATGATGCTCATAGAGCGGAACAGCTCTCCCAGCTCATCCTTTTGCCGAATGTCTATATCAGAACTCAAATCGCCACTTTCAATGGCCCTCGCCACTTGTTGCAGCCTGTTAATCGAACTTAAAATTCCCCGGCTGATAAGAAAGGTCAATACAACAGTCATCAGGATGGACAGAACGGTTAGCACGGCGAAGAATATCGCCATGTGCTGAGCATTGTTCTTGAATTCGCTGGTAGCATCGAGAAGATCGCCTGAGAGTTTGTTCTCGACTTCCTTGATCAGGTCAATTTTTTCCGTCGCCGTTTTGAACCAGTAGATAGGATCAATACCCAACCCAGGTTCAATGCCTTTGTCCATGGCTATTTTCTTCATCCTGGCAACTTCATCGACTGCCGGACCCGATACCTTGGCCTTGTAAAACGCCTTTTGGCTGTCCTGGGCATAGGCAAGAAACATCTCGGTATAAACATCCTGAGCGGAAAAATTTTTCAGGAAGCGGTTCAAGGTGTCAGGCGTAAACTGGTCTACGGCAAATACCGTCGTCAGTAAGGCCCGCTCCATACCGGCACGCTCCTTGGCTTTGAGCAAACTTGAATACGAAGAGGCCAGACGGGAAATTTCGCTGTGACTGCTGAGCGTGGAGACTTGGGCAGGAACATCGAGTAGGGAAGCGATGGTCTTGCTGTAATAAGCGCTCGATTGCATTCCATCCATGCCAAGAGCACTGATGATGCCGCGCTTGGCGGTCAGCTCCGCCAAATTACTCACCGCGGTATCCAACAGCGTCTTCAGTCCGTCACTGTAACTGCCCGGATCAAAGCTTTTCAGTGTCGTTTGGAGCGTTTCAGCAGTCTTATCGGTTTTTGCGCGTTGCTCCGGCAATTCGGCGGCAAACTTAACACCCTTGCTGCCGAGGAAAGAGGCGCTCATGCCACGCTCTTTCTGCATTTCATGTACCAAAGCGCCGATTTTAACAGAAACATCGACCAGCGATTCCAGCTTGACCATCTCTTTAGAGGTCGACTGTCTCTCAATAACGCCCGACCCGGCAAAATAAAGCAGGGCTAATGCCGGGATGGCGGCCATCAGGATTAATTTTGACCTTAGGCTCGACGTGAAAGCAATATTGTTTGACATGCTACATTCCTTGAGTGATGTTTCTTGAAGTGTTTTGGAGCATCTACTAGGTGTCAGGTTAAGCTGTTGTGTCATTCAGGGTGAGTCCGGCTCACTCGCTTGATTCCTAAATACGCTAACCGTGCTAAAAAATTATAGCATCTAAAACTAGCCGTTCAGCAATCGAATCGCCATCACGTCGCATCCGGCATGATGCAAAACACTGTTTGCCGTTGAACCCAGCAATAACGACAGGCCATGCCGCCCATGGGAGCCGACAATGATTAAATCAATGCTCTCCCGCTCGGCAAACCGGGCAATCTCCTGCTTGGGCGCGCCCCAAATCATCCAACGATTAGCCTGGGCAACACCCAGCTGATCGCCAATCTGCATTAACCTGGCTTTCTCCGCTTCAAGCAGCTCATAGCCTGAATCTTCTGCCAGAGGAATCACTGCGCCATAACCGGTATCCGGCATGGGAATATTATCCAGCACATGAACAATGCTCAATTTAGCCTGGTATTTTTCGGCCAAATCTTTTGCCCTTCGGGCAACCAAATCGCCATGCTCGGAATAATCTACGGCCAGTAAAATATGTTGATAAGCGCCCATTGTTTTCCTTAGTTTTGATAAGTAGGCTGCGCAATGCGTCCCTCATACTAATGCAGGAGCAGGAGCAGTTGCCGACGACTTGCATGAACGCAGAAGGTACGACACCACGGATGGAGGAGGTAGAATCGCGTCCGGAACAACGTTCGAGAGCACCAAAAGTAGGCGCTCTGGCGACTCAGGAACAGTTGCCGACGACTGCACGGAGCAGGAGGTAGAGCACCAAAAGTAGGCGCTTTAGGCGACGCAGGAGCAGTTGCCGAAACACGAAGAATACGAAGATAAAAACTTCGCGTCCTTCGTGTCTTCGTGGTGATAGCTCTTAAATTTTACGCCTACACCTTATGATAAATATCAGCTCCTTCTTCAAGAAACTGCTTGGACTTTTCATCCATGCCCAGTTTTAAAGCTTCTTCCTCGGCAATGCCTTTTGCCGTCGCATAATCGCGCACATCCTGGCTGATTTTCATCGAGCAGAAATGCGGGCCGCACATGGAGCAAAAATGCGCGACTTTGGCCGAATCCTTAGGCAAGGTTTCATCATGAAACTCGCGGGCTTTTTCAGGATCAAGGCCGATGTTGAACTGATCTTCCCAGCGGAATTCAAAACGCGCTTTGGACATTGCGTTATCGCGCGCCTGCGCGCCGGGATGACCTTTAGCCAGATCGGCCGCATGAGCGGCGATTTTGTAAGTCACGATGCCTTCGCGGACATCCTGCTTGTTCGGCAAGCCCAAATGCTCTTTTTGAGTCACGTAACAAAGCATCGCGCAGCCGTACCAGCCGATATTGGCCGCACCTATCGCCGAGGTAATGTGGTCGTAACCGGGAGCGATGTCGGTGGTCAGCGGGCCCAAGGTGTAGAAAGGCGCTTCGCCGCACTCTTCCAACTGCTTTTCCATATTGACTTTAATCATATGCAACGGCACATGACCCGGGCCTTCTATCATGGTTTGAATATCGTGTTTCCAGGCGATTTTGGTCAGCTCGCCCAGCGTTTCCAATTCCCCGAATTGCGCGGCATCATTGGCGTCATAGATTGACCCCGGACGCAGGCCGTCGCCTAATGAAAAAGACACATCGTAGGCTTTCATGATTTCGCAAATTTCTTCGAAGTGCGTGTACAAGAAGCTTTCAGTATGATGCGCCAGGCACCATTTAGCCATGATCGAGCCGCCGCGCGACACGATGCCGGTCATGCGTTTTGCGGTTAGCGGTACATGGTGCAAACGCACCCCGGCATGGATGGTAAAGTAATCCACGCCCTGCTCGGCTTGCTCGATCAAGGTATCGCGGAAGATTTCCCAGGTCAGGTCTTCGGCTTTGCCGTTGACTTTTTCCAGCGCCTGATAGATAGGCACGGTGCCGATGGGTACCGGCGAGTTGCGTAAAATCCACTCGCGGGTTTCGTGGATATTCTTACCGGTGGATAAATCCATGATGGTATCGCCGCCCCAACGAATGCCCCAGAGCATTTTTTCAACTTCTTCCTCGATAGACGAGGTCACCGCCGAGTTGCCCAAGTTGCCGTTGATTTTGACCAGGAAGTTGCGGCCGATAATCATCGGCTCCAGCTCGGGATGGTTGATGTTGCACGGAATAATCGCCCGGCCTCTGGCCACTTCGTCACGGACGAACTCAGGGGTAATGGTATCGGGAATCGATGCGCCGAAAGAATCGCCGGGATGCTGGTCTTTCCACAAATGGCGCATTTCTTCCATAAGTTGGTTTTCACGAATGGCGATGTATTCCATCTCCGGCGTGATGATGCCCTGTCTGGCATAGTGCATTTGCGATACGTTTTTTCCGGCTTTCGCCCTGCGCGGTTTGCGGATATGCTCAAAACGCAGTTCGGCGGTAGCAGGATCTTCAAGACGTTGACGACCGAATTCCGAGCTGGGACCTGACAATTCTTCGGTATCGTTTCGCTCTGCAATCCAGGCTGAACGGATAGCGCCCAGACCTTTCTTCAGGTCGACGTCGACATTGGGATCGGTGTAAACACCCGAGGTATCGTAAACATAAAGCGGCGGATTTTTTTCTGCGCCTTTTTCCGAGCCGAAATGCACGGGAGTATCGGATAAGGTGATTTTACGCATCGGAACCTGTATGTCGGGGCGACTGCCTTGAACATATATTTTTTCCGATGCGGGGTAGGAATCGATCTTTACGCTACTGGCTTCAGCAGACGTAACTTCTTTAAGGACAGCGCTCATGTTTATCTCCAACAACAAAACAATAAGGCGCAGGGAAGTCAGGGCTTTCCTACGCCGGTATTAACCGGGGTCAGGTTCAAAGGGTTTTTCTCAGCCGCCTTATCCCACTAAGCACATGGAAACAAGGAAGCACCCCTAGCCTTTACGGATGTCTTCCTAAGTTAAAGGATAATGTCCAAGATTGCAAGCTAAGACCGCTTCACCGGAACAACAAACACCATATAAAACAAATGGTTTTGACAACCAAGACCGGTTATAAAGCCTTCTTTACAGTCAACATCAGCCCTTCTACTGCCATTAAGATAAAATATCGGTTCATTGAAATATCCTGAGGATAGCATTACGCGGAAAGTTTTTGGTCGAACGCTTATCTCAGAAGCGCTCCGACCTATAGAAGAAATTGTCTATCAACACTGTAAAAATGATTTTTTTTACCAGCAATGTTAGAATCAATACAATCCCTGACTAACCAGATTTAACGGATGTCAACAGACTCTCAACAGAACGATCATCACTCACCCGTACTGGAATTTAAAAGCAGCACTTTTTCTGTGCCTGTTTTGGTTTTAGCCAGTAATGATGCCATTACTATCGAACAACAATTACAAGAAAAAATCCATCTGGCGCCTGAGTTTTTCAAAAACTCGCCGTTGGTGTTTGACTTGCAGGAACTGAATAAACACGATCTCGACATTGATGTTACCGAACTCATCAACATCATCCGCAAGCTGGGCTTGTTACCGATAGGCATACGCGGCGGCGTTGCACAACAGAACCAACAGGCGTTGGAGCTTGGAATTCCCGTACATTCCGGCCACAGCACCGCAGTCTCTTCCGGAACGCAAAAACAACAAACTCCTGAGCCTGAAGCAGCGACTCCCGAGCCACAAGTCGTTGCAGAAGCCGCTACACTGATCACCCATCCTGTCCGTTCCGGCCAACGCATTTATGCTTCAGGTGACTTGATCATTTTAGCTCAGGTCAGTGCCGGGGCTGAAATCATGGCCGAAGGCAATATTCATGTTTACGGCTCGTTAAGAGGCCGGGCTCTGGCCGGCGTACAAGGCAATACGGAAGCGCGTATTTTCTGTTCCGATTTACAAGCTGAGCTTATTTCGATTGCCGGAAATTACAAGATCAGCGAAGACTTGAATGGCGCCGTTCTCAACCAGCCCGTTCAGATCTACTTGCAAAACCATACTTTAGTTATTAAAGATATTTAATTTATATTGCTCTTTGGAGGAAAAATTTGTGGCACGAATCATAGTCGTAACATCGGGTAAAGGTGGCGTTGGCAAGACAACCACAAGCGCCGCTATAGCCATGGGGCTTGCAAAAAAAGGTCACAAAACAGCGGTCATCGATTTTGATGTGGGTTTGCGTAACCTCGATTTAATCATGGGTTGCGAGCGCCGCGTTGTTTATGATTTCGTCAACGTCATCAACGGCGAGGCAAGTCTTAACCAAGCCTTGATACGCGATAAAAACTGCAACCTGCTTTACATTCTGCCTGCCTCGCAAACTCGAGATAAGGACGCCCTAAGTCAGGAAGGTGTAGGCAAAATTTTAGACGAGCTCAAAAAAGAGTTTAAATACATAGTCTGCGATTCCCCGGCCGGCATTGAAAAAGGCGCTCATTTGGCCATGTATTTTGCCGACGATGCGTTCATTGTAACCAACCCTGAAGTCTCGTCAGTCAGGGACTCTGATCGCATGCTAGGCATCTTATCCAGCAAATCACGCCGGGCCGAACAAAACGAAGAACCTATCAGGGAATACCTGCTGTTGTCGCGCTACTCGCCGGACCGGGTAAAATTAGGTGAAATGTTAAGCGTGGATGATGTACAGGAAATTTTATCGCTGCATTTGCTGGGCGTTATCCCGGAATCAAAATCGGTACTCAATGCGTCGAATTCCGGCACACCGGTTATTCTTGACGAAAAAAGTGACGCAGGCCAAGCTTACGCGGATATTGTTGCTCGCTATTTGGGCGAAGATAGACCACATCGATTCATTGATGAGAAGAAAGGCCTGTTTGGGAAGCTTTTCGGAGGCAAATAATGAGTTTACTGGATTATTTTAAGAAATCTAAAGCCAGCTCGGCATCACTCGCCAAGGAAAGACTGCAAATTCTGGTTGCTCACGAACGCAGCTCCAGAAACCAACCCTCTTACCTTCCTCAATTGCAAAAAGAATTGCTGGAAGTTATTCGAAAATACGTTAACGTAGAGCAAGATGCCATATCCGTTAATTTTGAACAAAACGATACTCAGGAGACGCTGGAATTAAATATTGTGCTGCCTGAACATCAAACCAAGATTTCTTAACGCAACAATCCAAGCTAAAGGTGACCACTATGTCTAATACAATCGGCGATGCAGCAGGAATAGTCTGGAAATATCTGGATACTAACGGGCCCTCCAGTGTCAATAAAGTTACCACTGAAACAGGCATCAATAAAAATGATGTTCAACGCGCCATAGGTTGGCTATGTAAGGAAGACAAGCTGTCCATTGAGATGATAGGTCGAGCTGAAACGCTATCGTTGAAATAAATCGGCTGTAAAGACGTTGCCCTGCAACGTCTTTACACTACTATTTGGACTTGATAAACAGCTTCCAAAAACTTATTGCAATTCCCGGTGGCGGACAATTACATTCAAGAAAGGGCCTTTAAACTGCTTGGCGAATGCATCCACCAGATAAACCGAGCGATGCTGACCGCCTGTACACCCTATCGCTACCGTCAAATAACTGCGTCCTTCCGCCTCGAATCGGGGAATCCAGCGCTCAAGAAAACACGTAATATCTTTAAAAAGCTCGGCAACCAGTTCTTGTTGATTAAGAAAGTCGATTACCGGCTGATCTTTTCCTGTTAATCCTCGCAACTCCGGAATCCAATAAGGATTTGGCAAACTGCGGGCGTCAAATACAAAATCGGCATCCAATGGAACGCCATGTTTGAACCCGAAGGATTGAAACTGCAAGGAAATATGCCTGACATCCCTTTCGCCGACCTGGTCTCTGATAAGTTCACGTAACTCGTGGTAATGCGTTCGACTGGTATCGATGACCACGCTGGCGTGCCTGGCAACCTGCGTCAACATTTCCTTTTCAATTTTTAACGCTTCTCTTAACGGCACATTCGAATCCGTCAACGGATGCCGTCGTCGGGTTTCGCTATAGCGTTTCAATAAGGTAGACTCTTCAGCCTGCATAAAGATGATTTCGCAATCAATCTGCTTATTGCGTATTAGCTCCAGGCTTTCGGAAAAATTGGCCAGGCTTTCGCTCTGATTCCTGGCATCAATGCCTATGGCCGTTTTTGCATAGGTAAGCTTATCCACCAGCATGACATGGTTAATAAAGTCTTCCAGCAAGGTCACGGGTAGATTATCGATGCAGTAATAGCCGCAATCTTCCAGCGTATCCAAGGCGATACTTTTACCGGAACCGGAAAGACCGCTGACAATTAATAGTTTCATAAGAAATCAGGCGAAGGGCCAAGGGCGAAAGGCAAAGAAAGCTTTTTCAGCCCTTCGCCTTTCGTCTTTTGCCTATCTTATCTATGCTGTCCGGTTTTTTCTTTATGCTTGATAATTTGACGATCTAACTTATCCACCATAGCATCAATGGCTGCATACATATCTTCCTGATGATCTTCGGCGAACAATTTAGCGCCGCTCAACTGCAGCGTTGCTTCAGCCTTTTGAATTAACTTTTCCACGCTTAAAATGACGTGTACATCGGTAACATTATCAAAATGACGTGCTAATTTTTCAAATTTTGAGTCGATGTGGGCTTTTAACGCGTCGGTTACTTCAAGATGATGGCCTGTTACGATGACTTGCATGAGATGAACTCCTTTAATGGTGAATGATTGGTTTTTTTATGGTGCCAGATAGCGTTATAGAATGCGCTTACGCTGACTTGATGATGAAATGAGCATCGCTTCACGATACTTGGCAATTGTCCTTCTAGCAACATTAATGCCCTTTTCTTTTAATAGCTCGGCTATTTTACTATCACTTAACGGTTTTGCCAGATTTTCATTGCTGATTAGCTCTTTAATAAACGCCCTTATGGCCGTAGACGAGCACTCCCCTCCTCCTTCTGTTGAAACATGACTGGAAAAAAAAATACTTAAATTCGACAATACCGTTGGGGGTATGCATAAATTTTTGCGTTGTCACCCTGGATATAGTCGACTCGTGTAATTCCAGTTCTTCGGCAATATCCCTTAACACCATGGACTTCATTGCAATAGAACCATGCTCCAGAAACCCGGTTTGCTTTTCCACGATACAGCGGGCAACACGCAATAAGGTATCGTTACGGCTATGAAGACTTTTAATAAACCATCTTGCTTCCTGCAAATGATCTTTCATGCAGGTATTATCCTTGCTGTTATCCGCCCTTTTTATCATGCTTGAATAAAAGGGGTTGATGCGCAATTTAGGCGCTATATCGGGATTCAGGTTGACTTGCCATTTATCGTTTAGTTTAACCACGTAAACATCGGGGATAACATATTCGGAATCCGAATCTTGTATCTGCGCGCCCGGCTTGGGATCCAGGGTTCTGATTAACGCCACCACCTCATCCAGTTGCCGCTCTGTCACACCCAATTTACGCATGAGTTTTGACTGCTCATGCGTAGCCAACAAATCCAGATATCGGGTAACCAGAGTCAGCGCCTCCTCTTTATAAGGCGTACCCTCCGGCAACTGCTGTATCTGTAACCTCAAACAATCTTTTAAATCGATCGCTGCAACGCCGGCCGGGTCGAAATTTTGCACCCTGTGCAGCACCGCGTTCACTTCGTCGAAATCCAGATCGTCTAATTGGCTCTGCAAGCCCTGAAAAATTTCTTCGGGACTACTGCTCAGATAGCCGTCTTCATTGATCGAATCAATAATAGCCATGGCAATGGCATGATCCCGCTCTGAAAAGGAGGTCAACTCCACTTGCCAGAGCAAATGATCCAGCAAGGTTGAGGATTTACTGCGCTGCGTTTCAAATTCAACAGTCTCAGCTGAATTGGCGCCCGACTCCATGGCGTATTCATAAACATCATCCCAGGAAGAATCAATGGGCAACTCATCCGGCATATCCGTTTGCGAACCTTGACTGGTCAGCAAATCGGTATTATCAACTTTTTTCTCCGGCGTTATTTCGGCTTCCTGAACGGTGTTTTCTTCCTCATTAACTTCCAGCATCATATTAGACTCAAGAGCCTGCTGAATTTCCTGCTGCAATTCTAATGTCGACATCTGCAACAACTTGATCGCCTGCTGCAATTGCGGCGTCATAGCCAGTTGTTGACCCAGTCGAAGATGTAAGGATTGTTTCATTCGGTCACACAATTTAGTAGGGGATGCCCCCTGTGGTTACTCTGTTCTTGGTTAGGACAACTGCAAGAGATTGCCCCCTAAATTAAAGACTAAAATTATTGCCTAAATAAACTTTACGCACTTCCTCATTGGCAACGATAGCTTCCGCGCCGCCTTCGGCGATCACCCTGCCGTCGTTAAGTATATACGCACGATCACAAATGCCTAATGTTTCCCTGACATTATGTTCGGTAATCAATACGCCAATGCCGCGATATTTCAAATGCTCGATGATTTTTTTTATATCATCTACCGATATCGGATCAACACCGGCAAAAGGCTCGTCCAGCAATATAAACTGAGGGTTGGTCGCCAATGCCCTGGCAATTTCGACACGCCGCCTTTCACCGCCCGACAAGCCCAAGGCAGTTTGGTCGCGCAGATGAAGGATATGAAACTCCTGCAACAATTCCTCAATCACCAATTCCGCCTGTCCTTGCGTCAAATCGGAACGAATCTGTAAAACTGCACGCAAGTTGTCCGCCACACTCAGTTTTCGAAAAACCGAGGGCTCCTGCGGCAAATAACCTATCCCTAATTGCGCCCTCAAATGCATGGGATGATGGGTAATGACCTGTGAATCCAGGGTAATTTCACCTTCATCCGCTTTAATCAGGCCCACCATCATGTAAAAACTGGTAGTTTTTCCTGCGCCGTTAGGCCCCAGTAAACCAACAACTTCACCGGTATCGACATGCAATGAAACACCGTTAACCACATTGCGTTTATTGTAGCTCTTAATCAGCTGTTTTGCGGCTAGTCTGGTCATGTTTAAAGGGTGAAAGGTGAAAAATAAAAAGAACATCGTTTGGTATCTTGCGCCCTGCACGCCATACCCTCAACCCTGCGCCCCATCATTTGCCATCGCCCTTCGCGGCCGGCTGTTCTTTAGCTTTCGGCTGCAATACGACATGGACGCGTTTACCGGCTGATTCTTTTTCTCCCGCTTTAACCAGCGAGGTTTTCAAATCGTATTCAATAAAGTCACTGGAATAAGCGCCGCTGCCTTGCCAGACGGTGGCTTTATCAATCAAAATCAACAAATTCTTTTTAGGATAATACTCGCCTGTTAACGCTTCACCGGTTATATCCTGGTCGCCCTCATTAGGCGTTTGTTTAAATTTGGCGAGATTGCCTGTAAACACCATTTTATCAGCTTCACCGTCTATAAAATAAACGACCAGCTTATCCGAGTTCACCCGAATGCTGCCCTGAATTGAGATCACATTACCGGTATAAGTGCTGGTGGCTTTTACATCATCATAAGTCGCCGTATTTGAATCGATAATGATCGGCTGATCGGCGTCGCTTTCCAAGGCGTAAGCACCCGCACTATAAAGCGCCAATAACAGTAAACAGCAGCCACCCCCACGTAACATGCGGCGGCGAAGGTTTTTATTTTGTTTCATAGTTACCCTTTACATTAGAGAGCAATTCCAGATGGATCGGTTCCGCAAAAGTCAGCTTCATACCGACACCTGTAGTCCAGTTTGGCAAGCTGATCAACTCTGCCCACGCATCCGTTTCTGCATAACTGGTTTCCGGCTTTACTTTTAAATTGAAGGTATAGATTTTAAGCTCCCTGACGCCCACTGCAGCAGCCCTGTCAACATAGACCTTGCCAGTTAGCAACAAATCCTTACCATCAGCAGACAAAACACCGGTTTCGGACTTAATTATCCACGGCGGCGTTTTCTCGTTATAAAAAAACATTAATGGCTTTACCATGTGCGTGGTGCTGTCATCGCTGTAATGAATCATTTCATCAGCAATCAATTTACTTTTCGGCCTGCCAAGCTCGCCCATTTCCCATTTCGTATAACCGTTGCTGAAATAATCAGGACTGTGCGCCGGGACCGCTATGCGACCAAACTCATCAGAACCGGTCAATTTAATCAGCCACCAGCTCATTGCCGCGATAATGACCAGATACAGATAACTGTAATTTCCATTTAACCGGGTCATTTCACTTCGTGCTCTCGCGAGTCAGGTAAGCATTCAATATGTCATCAAAGCGTCCTTGCGCCTGCATAATAAAATCACAGACCTCCCTGACTGCGCCCTGCCCTCCTGGCAACGTCGTACACCAATCGGCGCGCTGTTTAACGGCAAAGTTGGCATCATTAACCGCAATCGCCAGACCCACCCTGATCATTATCGGCAAATCCAGCAAATCATCGCCGACGTGCGCCGCCTGTTCATGGGTTATGCCCATAAGCTCAATGATCTCATTAAACGCGGCGATTTTATTTTCATGGCCCTGATACACATGCTCAATGCCCAGGTTTTTCATACGTAGCGCAACCGAGCTTGATTTACGCCCGGAAATAACCGCGACCTCGACGCCGGTCTGCCGCAGCAACTTGATACCGTGACCGTCCCTCGCGTGAAATGACTTGTATTCGTTGCCCTCAGCGTCGAAAAATAACCTGCCGTCCGTCAACACCCCATCCACGTCGAGAATCAGCAATTTGAGCTTCCTGGCTTTTTCCAAAATAGCCAACTTATTTTTTATGTCCGTCATCACACGATTCCTGCACGAATCAGGTCATGCATATTCAAAGCGCCTATCGCTCTTTGCTGCCCATCAACAACAATTAACGCGTTAATCTTTTTCCGTTCCATAATTTGCATGGCTTCAGCCGCCAGAATATCCGCAGAAATAACCGCGCAATTAGGAGTCATGACTTCGGTGATAGCGGTCTTGTGTATATCAAGGTTTCTGCTCAGCATCCGCCGCAAATCGCCGTCGGTAAAAATGCCGGCGACGCGATTATCCGCGTCGACAATCGCCGTCATGCCCAGCTTTTTCTCGGTCATTTCCAGCAAGGCATGACTGATAAGCGCAGACTCCGGAACAATAGGCACTTTCTCATCGGCATGCATAATATCGCCGACCATCAATAACAGTCGTTTGCCCAAACTGCCGCCGGGATGAGACAAGGCAAAATCATCGCGGGTAAAGCCCCGCGCCTCAAGCAAGGAAACCGCCAGCGCATCGCCCATCACCAAGGCCGCCGTGGTACTGGAGGTAGGCGCAAGGCCCAGCGGGCAAGCTTCTTGCTCAACAGCCACGTTGATATGGGTGGTGGCAAATTTGGCCAGCGTTGAGGCCGGATTTCCGGTCATGGCTATTAACGGTACGCCCAGTCGCTTAATAATCGGCAATATCGTTAGAACTTCCTCGGTTTCCCCGGAATTCGATAAAGCCAGCACCACATCCTGCCGGGTAATCATACCCAAATCGCCATGACTGGCTTCGCCCGAATGCACAAAAAAAGCCGGCGTTCCGGTACTGGCTAAAGTCGCGGCAATTTTACCGGCAATATGCCCTGATTTACCCATGCCGGTAACCACAACACGACCGTTACAATTGAACATCAACTTACAGGCAAACACAAAATCGTCATTAATCCGGTCGGCCAATGCGGCGATCGCCTGTGTTTCCACCTGAATAACAGCTAAGCCCAATTTGCGGAGCTTTTCATCATGTAATTTCATTTATCGGTATAAAAATGTGCTTCCAGTCGTCCAAGGCATTATGGATTTGGCGTTTCAAACGTGTTTTCCATAAGTTGCGGCAATCCTGGAGGGCTTATTAATTTGTATTAATGATAAAGCATTTATGGCTTTATGGGGCAGCTGAATGTAAATTCAGGACGATTTCTGATTATCGTCATTGCTGTTCTGCAAACTTGTCGGTTGCTGCAACCAACGCATTAACCATTTCTTTGCCCTGAGCAACATGCCCGGCATTCGGTAATACGATATATTCGGCATTCGGCAATACCTTACGCAGACTGTAACCGGCTTCCATCGGGCAGACAAAATCATGGCGTCCATGAATAATAACCGTTGAAATTTCATCCAAGCCGCTGCAGTTATCCAGTATCTGGTTTTCCCCAATAAAATAATGTTGCCTGGCGTAATGCAATTCCATACAGACCTGTTTAACCATTTTCTCCGTCGCATGAGCGTCTTTCGGACTCGGCTGATAATCGTTGCCTAATGATACTTGCGCTCCCCAGGTCATCCACTCCTTGGCGGCCCGTCTTTGCGCTATCTCGTCTTCCCCCCATAATACATCGCACAGCCCTTGCACCGGATTGTCCCGCCCCTGTTCCGGAATACTTTCAATCAATCGCTGCCATTGCTCGGGATAAATCTTGCCTGCACCATCCTTGGCAAACCAGTCCAAATCCTGCTGCCGCGCCAGAAATACCGCGCGAATAATCAAGCCCATTACTTTATCTTTATGCTGCTGGGCATACAATAAAGCCAGCGCTCCACCCCACGAACCACCAAATACCAGCCATTGATCAATACCCAGCTGATTACGGATACGCTCCATATCATCGATTAAATCCTGGGTGGTATTGTTTTCCAGCTCGCCAAAAGGCAACGACAAGCCGCAGCCGCGCTGATCGAACAGAATAATGCGATAAAGATTGGGATTAAAAAAACGCCGGTGATCGGGCTTGGTGCCGGAACACGGTCCACCGTGCAGAAAAATAACAGGAATGCCGCCAGGGTTGCCGCTTTGCTCCACATACACAGCATGTTTACTGCCGGTTTTCAGGAAAAACGTTTGATAAGGCAAAATTTCGGGATAAAGAGTCTTCATGATTTGTAGCGTTAAATTTGATTTGTTTCCCGGCAAGAACCGGAAAAGGAGCTATTTTACCTTGAGCCTTTACCTTGCACCTCTTTTTAATTCTTCAAACATAAAAAAAGGGAGGGGTTTGAAGCCCTCCCTTTTATCGGATCTGTTTTTAAGCGCTTAGCTTAGAAACCAATACCGAGGTAGCCGCCAGCCGTCATGCCGTCGGTATTTACACCATCAACACTTCTTCCGGTCAAGTTATAGCGAACATCGGCACCCACTTTAATCGCTTTCCATATAGCATACTCAGCACCAGTAC